>Ga0209777_10000033_pt1 | contig 231700 bp, 208 predicted proteins | sample FrelakmetHBP12HB_FD_187147 | JGI IMG/M metagenome (GOLD analysis project Ga0209777, IMG submission 187147) | Freshwater lake sediment microbial communities from the University of Notre Dame, USA, for methane emissions studies -HBP12 HB (SPAdes)... | ecosystem: Environmental > Aquatic >...
TGCCCATACCTAATCCTGTTCCGAGTGTGCCAAAAGCTATTGCTAAACCAGCTACGAACAAAGAGATGCCGATTATAATTGCTTTTGTATAATCAACAGTTCCCGCCGGTGCGGCTTTAGCCACTTCCTGAGCTGCAAAGACAAACCCAGCACTAATAATCACCAATACCATCGCCAGCAATGCATAGATTAAACTTTTTTTCATTTAAATTCTCCTTTATTTTTTGATAATATGAACTTCAAAACCCTTTAAGTTATCACGCCTCCTTTCTTTGAAAATTTAATACTTCCGGGTTCTGCGTTTTCGCGTTTTCGTTTTTAACGGTGCACATGCTAATTGTCAAGAAAAATTTCCCACCCCAACCCATCACGGGTATGAACCACAAAGCAAGCTTTGGAAACAGATTCCGCAGCAAGCTGCGGGGTTTTATACCCTCCGCTGTGCGGGATTGTTCAACTTACCAATTCCAATGCGCTACGCTTTCGGAATTGGAGTTTCACAATAACTTGATTTTATTTTCCAGGCAGGATAATGTTCATTTCGTGAATAATTTAACTGTAAAGCAAATTAAGGTTGCCCGTCTAATCCAAGAGGACATATCGGTGGTCAGTTCTCCTTTTACGGAAATTGGTAATGCCTGCGGCCTTACCGCCGGGGAAGTCCTAGGGACAACGAAAGAACTCCTGAAAAAAGGCTTCATCCGTAAATTTTGCGCCATACTGCGCCATCAGCGAGCAGGCTATAAAAATAATGCTTTGGTTGTGTGGTCAGTACCATCGGATCAGATAGAGAAAGCAGGTAAGATGTTATCCGCATACGGCTCTGTTTCCCATTGCTATGAAAGGAATCCGGCCTTTAGAGAAAAATACAATATTTTTACCATGCTGCACTCCAAAGATGAAGATATCCTATCGCTGATCAATGACATGGCAACTGCGACAGGTATTCATGATTATCTGATATTGGAAAGCATTCAGGAATACAAAAAAAAATCTCCGGAGTATTTTTAATGAACAAAAATAAAACAGATTATTTTTCGCAAGCTCGTCAAGTAATTTCCGGCGGCGTGAACAGTCCCGTGCGCGCATGGAGGGCTGTGGGCGGAGAGCCTGTCTTTATCAGCAAGGCACAAGGCAGTAAGATTTATGATGCCGCAGGCAATGAATATATCGATTATGTTCTTTCCTGGGGGCCAATGATCTTGGGACATGCACATCCAGAAATAACCGCCGCTATTTGTGCTGCCGCTCAAAAGGGTACCAGTTTCGGAGCGCCTACTGAAGCTGAAACACAAATGGCTCAATTAATTTGTTCGGCAATTCCTTCTATAGAACTTGTGCGGATGACCAGTTCCGGCACGGAAGCAACAATGACAGCCATCCGGCTGGCGCGTGGTTTTACCGGCAGGAATTTGATTGCCAAATTTGACGGTTGCTATCACGGTCATGCCGACTCACTCCTGATCAAATCAGGATCAGGTGTGACTACCTTAGGAATTCCCGGTTCGCCCGGGATACCCGATGAAATTGCGCGATTGACCTTGAGCCTGCCTTATAATGATATTGAAACACTGCAAGCGGCTGTTGAACGCTACGGCTCTAATTTAGCTGCCATTATCGTGGAGCCGATAGCAGGCAATATGGGTGTCATTGAACCCTCTGAATCTTTTTTGAAAAAACTTCGGGAACTGACAGCAAAAAACGGCATAGTTTTGATCTTTGACGAAGTGATCACGGGATTCCGGTTTACCTTTGGCGGCTATCAAAATTTAATCGGCATTAAACCTGACTTGACATGTCTTGGTAAAATAATCGGCGGAGGAATGCCGGTCGGAGCAATTGGCGGCAAAAGAGAAATTATGGAAAAACTCGCGCCCATAGGAGATATCTACCAGGCGGGAACGCTTTCCGGCAATCCGCTGGCAATGAGCGCGGGAATGGCAACTCTTAATATCCTCAAAACAAAAGCTGGTTCTTTTTCCGCATTAAGTAATAAAACTAACCAGCTTTGCCGGGAAATGGAAAACTTGTTTACGACAAAAGGGATTGCTGTTTGTATAAACCGCGTTTATTCGATGTTCACGATATTTTTCCAGGAAGGTCCGGTTTATGATTTAGTTTCCGCCCAGAAATCAGATATGGCGCTATTTGCCCGTTTTTTTCATGGCATGCTGAAAAATGGCGTATGGCTGGCGCCTTCACAATTGGAGTCAGCATTTCTGTCTTTTGCGCACAGCGATAATGATATTGATTTTACCCTTAATGCCTGCTCGAAAACTTTGAAAAACCTGTGATCCGCGCATTGACAAATAAAGATCAATCATATAATGTCCAAAAAAACGAGCCACTGAATATGGAGAAATAAAATGAAAAAAGCTTTTATTACCGGTATCACCGGCCAGGATGGATCTTACCTGGCAGAATTGTTGTTAAATAAAGGCTATGAGGTGCATGGTTTAATCCGTCGAGCAAGCACTTTCAACACTGACCGCATTGATCACCTTTATCGTGATTTTCATGACCCGAACGCTAAATTATTCCTGCACTTCGGCGATTTGAACGTTTCCGGCCAGCTGATGGATTTACTTCACTCGATAGCTCCAGATGAAATTTATCATCTCGGCGCGCAAAGCCACGTGCGCGTGAGTTTTGACATGCCGGAATATACAGCTGACATCACAGGACTGGGAACTTTGCGAATTTTGGAAGCAATTCGTAAGACAGGAATCAAGACAAAATTTTATCAGGCATCGTCAAGCGAAATGTTCGGCGCCGCCCCGCCGCCGCAAAGCGAAAAAACGATATTTCAACCGCGCAGCCCTTATGCCGCCGCGAAAGTTTATGCTTATTACATAGCGCTTAATTACCGTGATGCCTATGGTATTTTTGCAACTAACGGCATTCTTTTTAATCATGAATCACCGCGACGTGGCGAAACATTTGTGACTCGGAAAATAACCCGTGCGGCAACACAGATAAAATTAGGCCTTAAGGATAAATTATATCTGGGAAACCTTGAAGCAAAAAGAGACTGGGGCTTTGCCGGTGATTATGTTGAGGCCATGTGGCTAATGCTGCAACAGGATAAACCGGACGATTTTGTTGTAGCTACCGGAGAAACTTATTCTGTAAGAGAATTTGTGGAGCGGGTATTTGCTAAACTTGATTTGGATTATAATAAGCATGTCGTTGTGGATAAGCAATATTTCCGGCCAACGGAAGTTGATGTGCTTTTAGGTGATTCGACCAAAGCAAGAAAAATACTTGGCTGGAAACCGAAAGTCAGTTTCGATAAGCTTGTCGATATGATGGTTGCAGCAGATTTAGAGTTAGCAAAAAAAGAAAAAACTCTGCTTGATTCCGGTTTCGCCTGCAATAACAGTGAACGCATGACTTAACTCTTCCGAATAAATATTTCACATCTATCATTACGCAAAAAAGGGATTTTAAAAATGCTTAAAGGAAAGTGTGTTACAGTTACCGGTGGCAAGGGTTTTTTAGGCACTCATCTGATCAAAAAGCTTGCAGCTTATGATTGCCGTCAAATTAAGGTTGCTGATCTTCCCGAATACAATTTGACCAACATCACCGATATTCAACGAATGTATGAAGAAACAAAACCTCAAATTGTTATTCACCTGGCCGCCAAAGTCGGTGGTATTGGCTTTAATCAGGAAAAACCGGCTGAACTTTTTTACGATAATTTAATCATGGGCGCTCAACTGCTGCATGAAGCGTACGTAAGAAAAATTGAAAAATTTGTCGCCTTAGGCACAATCTGCGCTTACCCCAAATTTACACCCGTACCTTTTAAAGAAGAAGATATCTGGAATGGCTATCCTGAGGAAACCAATGCCCCTTACGGTCTGGCTAAAAAAATGATGCTGGTGCAATCGCAAGCCTACCGGCAGCAATATGGCTTTAATTCCATTTTTTTACTTCCGGTAAATCTTTATGGCCCTGGCGATAATTTCAGTCCCCTCTCCTCCCACGTTATTCCGGCGCTGATAAAAAAATGTTTTGATGCCCTTGATGCCCATGAAGACAAAATTGAGGTTTGGGGCACAGGTTTGGCCACTAGGGAATTTTTTTATGTGGAAGATGCCGCTCAAGCTATTTGCATGGCGACGGATGCTTATGACAAAAGTGAGCCCATTAACATAGGCGCGGGCTTCGAAATATCGATCAAAGAATTGACTGAACAGATTGCTAAACTCACCGGTTTTCAGGGGAAAATTGTCTGGGATAAATCCAAGCCGGACGGACAGCCCCGCCGGATGCTGGACACAACTAAAGCTTTAAAAGAATTCGGATTTACCGCCAAAACAGATTTAACTGCAGGACTGATAAAAACTATTGAATGGTATAAGGAAAATCGTCATTTAATTAAATACTGAACGGCGGTCATGTTTTTAATTGACTTGGCCTACAATTAATGTTAGGGAGTACCCAAATTTTGGATTCAGAAACTAAAAAATATGCCGTTCAAATGGCTTTTGCCAGCAGTATCGGCATAGCAATGGTTTTGGCAATTTTTGGTTGCCTTTTACTGGGGGTTTACTTAGATAGAAAATTTGATTCCGGCAATGTGTTTACTGTAATTTTTTTATTTATTGGTATTTCAGCCGGATTTCGGAACATATATGTTTTAATTAAAAAGAATTTTAAAGATGAAGAACAAATTATAAAGAGCTTGAAAAGTGAACCTCATCGTCAAAGACCCGCTCCAAAAAAAGATTGAAACAGCCAATTGGATTGTTCTGGTTGTTATTTTCATTATTTCATGGATTTTCACTCCTTTTGATTTCTATTTAGGTGTCCTTTTGGGCGGCTTTATCAGCATCCTCAATTTTCATTGGATGGAACGCGGCTTGCGTGGTATTTTTACCAATACCGCCGGCAATGTTAAAGGCGGTGTAATGGTCAAATATTACATTCGTTTGGTTTTGACTGCTATTGTTTTATATTTCCTTATTGCCAATGCCACAGTAAATGTCATTGGATTGCTTATAGGACTTTCGGTGGTTGTAATCAACATCATCATTACAGTGATCACCACTTTGGCAAAAAAAAATTTACTTGAGGAGGTTATTTAGAGTATGCACCCTCTGCTCATTTTGGAAAACCATTATGTTCCAGCCCATGTAGCGTATACATGGTTTATCGTCGCGCTCCTGGCAATTCTATCGCTTTTAGCCACACGGCGGCTGCAAGTTTATCCCGGCCGTATGCAAAATGTAATGGAAGTAATCATCGGTGGCTTTGATTCTTTACTTGTTGACACTATGGGTGATAAAGGCCGGAAATTTTTCCCTCTGATAGCCACTCTGGGTCTTTTTATTTTAACAGCAAACCTGATTGGAATCATTCCTGGTTTTGAATCACCAACAGCGAATATCAATACTACTGCCGCCATGGCACTTGTCGTGTTTCTATCCACACATGTAGTGGGAGTAAGTATTCATGGCCTCAAATATTTTAAGCAATTTCTGGGACCTGTTTGGTGGTTGATACCTTTAATGCTGCCCATCGAAATCATCAGCCATCTGTCGCGTCCTCTTTCCTTAACTTTTCGTTTGTTCGGCAATATCGCCGGCGAAGACATCGTGCTGGCAGTTGTGCTTCTTCTTGTACCACTGCTTGTTCCGCTTCCCGTTTTTATCTTGATGATTTTTACTTCCATTGTCCAGACCCTGGTTTTCATGTTACTGGCGATGATGTATATAGCGGGTGCCCTGGAAGCAGGACATTAATTGAAGCTCTCCGCGGCAAGCCGCAGAGAATCTTCGATTATTAAGGAGTAATATAATTCAGTATTCGCTCGCTTACCCAGTCACGCCGATGGCGTGACTGGGTAATGCGCTCGCTACCGAATTCACGTTTGGCATTACTTTATAATTTATAAGTATCATTAATGTTTTTATCGTTTCTAAGTTAAAAGCTGGGAGGTATTCACTTTCAGCTTTTTATTTTATTCATAATAAGATAAATATTTCTTCAAATAATACCATTTCGATTTCAAAGGATAACGAGGCGGTAATGAGGCTCCAATTTCAAAAACGAAGTGCATTGAAATTGGTAAGCCGAACTATCCTGCGCTAGCTGTGGCAAGGATGAGGCAACGAGACGTATTGTACATACGTTGAGGAAGCCGACAACACAGCCAACAAAGTTAGCCGAAGACCGGAAGCGCATACCGCAGGGGAGCGCATAGTAAATAAATCTTTACCTTACCGGTAATTACCGCCTGCAAGGTGGGAACTTACAAGCGAAGTGGTATTAAATCATTCGGGAGTTCTTATGCATAGTCTGGGAATTAATGTTGGCGCCTCTAATGTCAAGGTGACGATGCTTGAGGGAAATAATATTTTATGGAGTGAAGTAGAGCCTCACGAGGGCAACTTTCTTCAAACACTCAAAAAGATTTTATCATCTCACCAAATACCTGCGGATATTAAATCTCTGGCCACTGGCACCGAAGGCAGACATCTTCTAAATATAAACAGCGTGATTGAACCTCTCTGTATTGAGGTAGCGCTCCAGCATCTCCAATATGATATTGATGCGATAGTTTCGTTGGGTGGAGAAGATTTGGTCGTTTACACTATCGATAAAAATAACAGGATAATAACAAGTTTTTCCGGTAATAAATGTGCCTCCGGAACCGGCGAATTTTTCAAACAACAGCTTGCCCGGATGAATATGCACCTGACTGATATTAATACTATCCCGCAACAAAGCTGCGTGTTCAAGCTTTCTTCTCGCTGTTCCGTTTTTATGAAAAGCGATTGCACTCATCGCCTGAACAAAGGCGAGGCTAACAAAGGCGATATCGTCCTATCACTTAGCGATGTAATGGCGACCAAGGTAATTGATTTTCTCAAAAGAGCAAGAATAGTTAACGGAAAAGTGCTTCTTACGGGAGGTGTGACCCAAAATAAGTATATCATCAGCTATATTCGGGAGCGAATGCCGAAAATTGAATTTATAGTCCCCCTTCAGGCGCCATATTTTGAGGCCTACGGAGCAGCGCTTATGGCCAGGGATTCAGGCAGTATATTGCCTCCTCTGAATAATCTTTTTAAGCATAGCCGGATTCAATACAAAAGGTTTGCCGACTTGAAAACGGCAGAGGGCAAAGTCACTTATCTGCCGTCCAAAAAAGCTAAAGTCGTTGCAGGAAAGGAGTATATACTCGGTGTTGATGGTGGCTCAACTACTACTAAAGCTTGTTTAATTGACATGGAAACAGATGAAATCACCGCATCTTTTTATGGGCGCACACATGGCGATCCTGTTAGCGCTCTCAAAAATTGTCTTATCGAAATGAAAAAACAAATCAAAGAAGATATAGGAGACGGCACAATCAGCATTACGCTGGCATCTACAACCGGATCATCGCGAGAAATTCTCGGTGTATTTCTGGAAACTCCGGCAGTCTATAATGAGATCATCGCCCACGCTGTCGGCACCACTTTTTATCAGGCTAATATTGACACCATTTTCGAAATTGGCGGACAGGACGCCAAATATGTTCTTCTGAAGAATAAAGTTCCGATAGACTATGCCATGAACGAGGCTTGTTCAGCCGGAACCGGGTCATTTTTGGAAGAATCAGCGCAGGGCGATTTGAACATTGCCAATGCCTGGGAAATCGGCGATATTGCCCTTAAGGCTAAAGAACCACTAAAGTTCGGCGAACATTGTTCTGCGTTTATCAACTCAGACATCCGTAATGCCATCCAGCAGGGGGCATCCGTTGAGGATATAACGGCAGGAATCATTACCTCTATTGTCTCCAATTATTTAAATAGAGTTGTCGGTAATAGGACTATCGGCAAAAATATTGTTTTGCAGGGGGGTGTAGCTAAAAACAAGGCTGTGCCGCTGGCATTCGCTATGCTGCTAAATAAGAACATCCTCGTCCCGCCTGACCCCGAACTCATGGGTTGCTTCGGCGTCGGCATTCTAGCCAAGCAAAAGCTTAAAGAAGGTTTTTTGACCAAAGCCACCTACGACATTGAAAACATCCTGGCTACTGAAATTATCCACGAAAAAGAATTTCAATGCAAGGCTTGCGATAATTTCTGTTCAATCCGCATTCTCAACGTTAATAACAACAAGTATATGTTTGGCGGCAGGTGTAATAAATATGCCAACATACGAAAGAAAAAGACATTTGACGAAGCTGAAGTATTTGATTATATCGAACAGCGCAACGACCTCCTCTTTAAGGAATGCGCGCCCAATCCCGCCGACTTGATCAAGAAAAAAGATTTTATTATCGGTATTCCCCGCTGCTTTTCCATTTATACCCTTTGGCCGCTTTATTCCTGGTTTTTTCATGAATTGGGTGTAGAGACCATTGTTTCGAAGAATATATCAACCGAAGGAACAGCACGGGTGGAAAGCAGCTATTGTTTTCCGGCGGAAATTGCCCATGGAGCTGTGCAGGATATATTTGACCGCAATCTTGATTACATCTTTCTGCCACACTTTAAAGACATGGAAAGTTATGAAAAAGACACTCCAGCAAACTTTTGTCCCATCACACAAGGTTTACCATACTATATCAAGAAGGCTTTCCCGGAAATTCCAGATGATAAATATTTATCACCTGTAGTCAGTTTTATGTATGGTTTGGAAAAAGCCTCTGAAGCATTTGTAAAAATGGCCTTAGGGCTCGGATTCACCGAAAGCGAAGCTAAAAAGGCTTTTACTATTGCGTACGATAAACAAATGGAATATTTTCTCAAGGCGGGCCAGTTAGGTAAAACCGCACTGGCCGAAGCTAAGAGAGCAAAAAGGCCGGTCATTGCTCTTTTAGGCAGACCTTATAACGCTTTCACAACTGACGCCAATATGGGCATTCCGCGGAAATATACAACCCGTGGCTATTCAATCATTCCCTATGATATTCTTCCTTTTGCCGATGAATCGATTTATCCAAATATGTACTGGTATTACGGCCAGCAAGACATGAAAACCGGCGTACTATTGAAAAATGAAGATAATATCTACGTCACTTATATTTCCAATTTCTCCTGCGCGCCTGATTCTTTCATGCTGCACTATTTAAAATGGATCATGGGCACCAAACCTTTTCTGATTCTAGAGTTGGATTCTCATACTGCCGATGCCGGAGTAGATACACGTATCGAAGCATTTCTGGATATTATCGAAGGATACAGATCTAAATTTACCGACATCAAAGAATCAAGATATGACAATGGTTTGAGATTTATTAATAATCCCAACGAGGATATTTATATCAGCAATGTTCTGACCGGCGAAAAGATTCCCATCAGGAATAATCCGCGCGTAAAGCTTCTTCTGTCCAGTATGGGCAGGCTCTCGGCAGAGCTGATCAGCGCGACAATCCGGGGATTAGGGATCAATGCTGAAGCAATGCCGGTACCTGATATATATGCGCTGCAGATGGCACGCAATCACGCCTCCGGTAAGGAATGTTTACCTTCGCACCTTGTTTTGGGAAGCGTGCTTAAATATCTCTCCTCGGAAAAATACCGTAAAGATGAAACATATATCATATTTGTCCCCACCACAACCGGACCATGCCGCACTGGTCAATATTTTGTTTTTTATGAAAATCTTTTTAAAGATCTATGCCTGGAAAATGTCGTTGTTATTACTTTGGATTCGGATAACTCTTATAACGAGATGGGCACTGAATTTAATAAACACTCGTGGTGGGCAGTTACCATCAGCGATTATATGAAAGACCTGGAAACTTCATTGAGAACCTGCGCAGCCGAACCTGTGCAGGCAATGGCCACATATGATGCGCTCTGGCATAAAATGATTAGTGTTGCCGAACAGGATATTACCAAAGTTCTTCCTGTCCTGAAAGATATTTCCAAAGATATTTCCAAGATTCCTCTGAAGAAAAATATGGGGGAATGCCCGAAGGTGCTCATTGTCGGCGAAATATATGTGCGCCGTGATGATTTTGCCATCGATGAATTGATTCAACACTTCAGCAAGCGCGGGATTATCGGCAAGGTCTCGAGTATTGCTGAATGGGTTTACTATTGCGATTTTGTCCGGCATTATGAACTCAAAAAAAGACTAAGTTTGCTTCCCTGGTATCGCCGCCTGTTAGCTAAAGAGTTTATGGATTTGATCAACTGGAATATTGAACATACATACAAGCATAATGTGGAAAAAAATGTCCGCGAGATACTTTCTTCAACCGGTTTGGTTCCTGATTCTCCGCATGATATGCAGGAGATTATGAAAAATACCGAAAAACATTTTGTAAGCCACGAACTATATTCGGAAATAAGCATATCCAGTGGTGTTGCCGCCACAGCAATGATGGACGGTTATTCCGGCATAGTTAACATTTCGCCTTTTGCCTGCCTCATCGGGCGGGTAATTGAAGGATTGATTACTCCATGGGCAAGGGAAAGAAAATATCCGGCCATATCGATTGAAATCGACGGCAACATTTTGCCGCCGAATGTTCTGAGCAAACTGGAAATATTCATGCTCAATGTAATGAGATTTAAGGGGCATGCCGATGTAAACTCAATAGTGGAAAAGGAAGGCATCCAATCTGTGACCATTGATAGAAAAATAATCAGATAAAATTCAAACCATTTTGCCTTCAAAGTAAGCATAAAAAAAGCGGGCATGCAGCCCGCTTTTTTCTATATCCTTAAACTAACTTTAATCAGTAACTATGCCTTTTTAGGCGTTTTGAGGATAATGAAAGCCAGCACCAGGCCCACACCCGCCAATACTGCAGTCGGATAGAACGCATATGTATAAGTACCGAATACGTCTTTGGCCTGGCCGGAAATGACGCCACCGATGATCGCGCCCAATCCATACGCAAAAAACACAACGCCGTAGTTTCGCGCGTAATTTTTCATCCCAAAGAAAGTTGCCGTCGCGGTCGGAGCTATGGCCAGCCAGCCGCCCAGACACAGCCAGAATCCGATAAAGCTGATAACATATAGATAATTGCTTCCTTCGCCTGCCATAATCATGAAAATTGAAACCAGAAGAATGAGCACTAGATTGAGGATTGCAGCATTGCGCGGATTAATCTTGTCTGTCAGCCAACCGAAGAGCGGGCGGCCGAGAGCATTGAAACAGGCAAAAACACCGACTAACGTTGCAGCCGTTTCACCGGATATTTTGATAATTTCATTGCCGACGGGTTTAGAGATACCAATGGCCATTAGTCCGGCTACAGAACCAATGATAAAGCATAAAAACAATCCCCAGTATGTGCTGGTTTTGACCATTTCACCTGGTGTAAAATCAACTGCTGCAGGAGCGCCCGCAGCAGGCTTCCACCCTGATGGTACCCAACCAGCGGCAGGAAATCGAAAAGGCAAAGCAAGAACAACAAGAATAACACCGAAAGCTATACCGAAATACATAAAAGTCGTCGGCAATCCTACGGATGGAATCAGCATACTTGCCAATTTCCCCGTAATAAGCGCTGATCCGCCAAAGCCCGCCAGAATAAGCCCTACCGCAAGCCCCTTCTTATCGGGAAACCAGCGTGCACCCATGGCAACCGGACAGCCATAGACCAGACCAACGCCTGATCCGGCGATAACACCGTAAGTAAGAGTCAGCATCCAGATATTTGCCGCAAAACTGGAGAGCAGCCAGCCCAGTCCAACAATAATACCACCAATGATGCTCAGGTTACGCGGACCAAGTTTTTCCATAATGCGTCCGCCAAAAAACATAAGTATCGCAAAAAAAGTTAAAAAAACCATAAAAGGCAGATTTGCCTGAAAAGCAGTCACACCGACAAAGGCTGCTTTTACCGGTGCAAGAAAAATACTGTAAGCATATACCGCACCCAGACATACGCACATGATGAGTCCGAGAACAACAAAAAACCACCTGCCACTTGCCGCGGGCAGGCCAAATACCTTCGTTTCTTCAATCATTTAAAACCTCCATAATTTATTGTCACGGATATAACCCCCGAAGATTGCTTCGGTGTTTATATCCTCCGCGTAGCGGGATTATTCAACTTACCAATTCCGTTACGCTGCGCTTTCGGAATTGGAGTTTCACAAAAAGACTAGGATGTGAGTCATATAAGGTTCTGTTTATTGTGTCAATAAAAATGTGTAGAGGAATAACTGCATTGATACCATTTCGCTTTCAAAGGGTAACGACGTTGCCAACAAAGTTAGCCGAAGAAAGCGAATTGGTATTCGGATTTAATTATGAACAGGTATAGGCTGGACCCATTTTTTATTATCCGAGTCATAATACCATTTATCAGGAAAACCGCGTCGGCGAATGAAAGTGGGATTATCCGCCCATCGCAATAGTTCCATATAGGCGGCATGAATTTTTCTGAAGGTTTGCGCATGGCCACCCAGATCGGGATGATGAATTTTCGCCTGGCTGCGGTAAGCGTTTTTGATGATTCTGCTTAACTGATCGGAGTTAATATCAGCCTTATCAATTTCCAGGTAATTCATGGCTGCTGTCTTAATAGTTGGAACTTTGATTAACCTGGGACGCATAAGTACTGGAGAAATTACACATCTGGTCGCCAGTTCCAGAACATGACGCGAGGCCAGATATTTCTTGGTTGTCCGTTTTTCCTCCTCCCACCAGGCATTACCCAGAATGTTCGTCATTTTGCTGAAATCTTCGGAAGGAGAATTACCAGCGGATCGCAGACGTGTATATCTGAAGATTTCTTTAATCCCGTGGGGAACAACATCCATAATAATCATCGTATCGGAAAAATAGAAAGTGGCATAACGCGTATTTAAGGCCTGCAGCAGACCGCTCCGTGTATTGAGCTTCTGCCGTAATTTCTGCCGGCACTTCATGGAACAGTACCGTCGATTTTTCATATCTTCGCTTGTGCCACAGGAAAGACAACGATTCTGACTCTGATTACTCGTATTAGACTTACTTTTTATTAACATCGTCCACTAAATATTATAGTCGATTTAACTCAGCAGCTTAAATCGACTATAAACTCCATCTTAAAACATTATTTTTTTTCTGCTGCCAGATAGCCTTTCGCCAGAGCTTTGTTAACATGCAAAACACCCTTATTCATTTCTTTGAGCGGATAATCCGGTGTAATAGAAGGTAACCTATCGGCCTCGAACTGAGTTTTAATAACCGATCCCACCGGTACATAACGGCCATCAGCAATTTTAACTCCCATCAGCACAGCTGCCGGCTCAATTACACAATTCTGGCCCACAAAAGATCTGAATATCAACACTTTCATCCCCACAAAAGTATTGTCCATAACCACTGCCGGACCATGAATCTGCACCTGATGCGCAAGCGATACCCTGCTTCCCACATAAACTGCGTATTTTTTGCCGCTGACTTCATAAAGATTTTTTTCCACAGGTTTGCCGTCAACTTCTGTTTCCAGGGCATGGATCACAACGCCATCTTGCACATTGGAATCATCACCAACATAAATGGGCTGCCCTTCATCACCGCGAACTGATGCTGTTGGCGATACCATGATATTTTTGCCTAAAATTACGTTGCCGATAACCACAGCCAACGGATGAACATAGGAAGATGGATCAATAACAGGTTCGGATACGCGAGCGCTGAAGTCAGTTTTAACATTTTTCCCAATCATTTTTCTCCTCCACACATTTTTATATTTTGCTCAGGGTATCCAATTTTGGGCAGACCTGAAATTTAATATTTTTATTTTTTTCCCGCTTTTTGAGCTGCCGCCAGATCTCCGCCACTTTTTTTCTTGTTTGTGCAACATTACCTTTATTATCAATTACAATATCCGCAAGTCCAATCTTATCCGCAATCGGCATCTGGCTTTTGAGTCTTATCTGTGCTTCATCCTTGGACAGATTATTGCGTGCCATCAGCCGGCATATTTGTTCTTCGGGAGATATTAAAACCAGTATCGTCAGATCAAAAAGATTTTGCATCTTTCCCTCAAACAACAGTGGAACATCCGATAAAACAATGGCATGTTCTTCTTTCCTTTTGATTTTATCTAATCGCGCTTGCCATAGAGTAAAAACGTGTGGATGCACAATGTTGTTCAGGGCTTTAAGTTCTTTTTTGTCCGCAAAAACAATTTGAGCTAATTTATTGCGGTCAATTGTTTCGTCCTGTTGGAGAATGTCTATGCCGAAACACCTGACAATTTCTTTCCAGGCCGGCTTTCCCGGTTCCTGCACTTCATGCGCCAGCTTATCGAAATCAATCAGATGAGCCCCCAGCAGTACAAACATCTGGGCTACTGTCGATTTGCCGCAGGCAATCCCGCCCGTTAATCCCACGTTTAACATTATTTACGACCTCGTTAAAAGTCCATATACTGCGTTGCGCTTCATCCCTCATCGTTGCGGCGTACACGAAAAGTACGTCTCATTTCTCATGTTCTGGAAGCGCAACCATAAGCCCAAAGGGCGAATGGGCGCATCTAAATAAATAAGTCCTTGCCAGTGTGCGCCGAAAGGCAAACACTTCGCGCGCCTTGTCTCTGAATCTTTTTACGAGGCCGTTGAAATTTGTTGATTTCTCGACTTTTGATGAAAGCATTATTATTTACTATTCAAGTTGTATATGATGCGCAAACCTTCCAAAGTCAGCATCTCTTCAATTTTTTCGATGCTCTTAGTCTCCGGCGCAATTATCCGAGCCAACCCTCCGGTAGCGATCACCAGCGGTTTAGATTTCACTTCCGCTTTCATTCGTTCCACAATACCGTCCACCAAGCCGGCATAACCAAACATAATTCCTGCTTGAATTGCGCTTACTGTGTCCTTGGTGATTACTGTTTTCGGTCTGCTGAATTCGACACGCGGCAGCTTTGCCGCTCTCTCAAAAAGGGCTTCACTGGAAATCACTATTCCCGGGGCAATACAGCCACCCATATACTCCCCTTTAGGAGAAACATAATCGAAAGTCGTGGCCGTACCGAAATCAACGATAATTGATTCCCGCCGGTATTTCTCATATGCGGCAACCGCGTTGACAATTCTATCCGCTCCTACTTCCTTGGGATTATCGTAAAAAATGGGCATTCCCGTTTTAATGCCCGGTCCCACTATTAACGGCTTAATTTTAAAATATTTAACGCACAGAGCCTCAAGAATATTGAGCATGGGCGGCACAACGCAGGAAATAATAATCGCCGTAACGGATTTTATTTCTTTCGCGTTCATCCGGCTGGATTGATACAAGTTATAAATGAGTACGCCGTATTCATCAACTGTATGATCAATCTCTGTGCGAATGCGCCAATCGTGCATCAATCGATCACCGTCATATAATCCTAAAACCGTGTTGGTGTTGCCAACATCAATGACCAACAACATATTTAACTCTCCTTTAGAATTGTGGCGTCTCCCGCTAAAACTTTAACTGTTTCATTATTTACAGTTAATATTGTCAGCGAACCATCATCGTCAAGCCCAAGAGCTTTTCCACTTACCACTTCATTACGAAACATTACCTGGACATTCTGGCTGACCATCGGTGCGAGATTCAGCCATTTTTCCTTTATGGCACCAAATCCTCTTTGCATTAATTGTTTATACCATTTTGCAAGATTTTCATAAAGGCTAATTATCAATTCCAGTCTGGCTATTTCCCGACCGGTCTCTATTGCTAAAGATGTGGCAATGATCCGAATATCTGGTGGCAATTGATTATAGCCTATGTTTACATTAATGCCAATACCGAGCACAACAAAGTCAATACAGTTTGCTGATATCTTCATTTGCGCCAGTATGCCGCACACCTTTTTATTGTTCAAAAGAACGTCATTGGGCCACTTGAGTTGAACATGACCGGGACAATACTCACTTAAGATTTCGGCCACGGCCACACCGGCTGCAATTGATATCTGCGGTGCCTGCTCCGGTTCGAAATTCGGACGTAATATGATTGATGTGTAAATATTAGAACCGGGAGGCGAATGCCAGACTCTCTGCAGGCGTCCCTTACCTTTAGTCTGACTATCGGCAATAACAGCCGTACCTTCCGGCGCACCTGAGATCCCTAAACGAAAAGCCTCATCATTGGTTGAACTAATTTCCGGATAATAATAAAGCGGCCGGCCAATAAATTTCCCCGCCAGACTTTTTTCGAGAACTTCTGAATTCAAACCCATATGATTTTACGAAGTTTTTATTTTAAACATTTATTCCTGATTAAGCCCAACCTATTTTTTTTACATTATTCAACGTTACTTCTTTTATCGGGTATATATCTTCGACAATCTCTTCGGGCTGAAACCAGAGCTTTATTTCTTTTTCAGCATCTTCAGGGCTTGAAGATGCGTGTACCACATTTTCAAATACACCTGATGTCGTAATTCTTCCGTATGATCCTCTTATTGATATCGGATTGGCTTTTTCCGGGTCCGTGTCGCCAACAATATCCCTGATTTTAGCTATTGCGTCCTCCCCCTGATAGACTAAAGCAAGCACCCTGTATGTCTTGTGCACATCGCCTACGATATAATTTATCAGTTCTTCAAAGAAGGGCTTTTCCTTAAGATGTTCATAATGTTTTTCAGCAAGCTCCCTGCTCACATGTACAACCTTTGCGCCCATAATAGTCAGCTTTGCCTCTGATAATCTGGAAATTACATTTCCCGTAAGTGACTTAATAAGTCCGTCAGGTTTAATAAGTATTAATGTTTGTTGAATTACCATATCCATTCCCCTGTAATATTTTTTTGTTAAATTTTTCAGTTACTCATGTGTAACATTTCTTCGTAATGACTTAAAAGCATTTAATTATTCACGGGTATGAACCCCAAAGCAAGCTTTGGAAACAGATTCCGCAGCAAGCTGCGGTGTATTATACCCCTGCGTATGCGGGATAATTCGACCTGCAAGCTTCAGTTCACTATGTTACTGAAGCTTGGGTCTCATTACCCTCCGCTTCGCGGGATTGTTCACCGCCGCTGGGCGGCATAATTCGACCCGTAAACTTCAGCGCACTTTGTTTCTGAAGTTTGGGTCTCATTACAACTTACCAATTCCGACTTGTGACCTTTAGGTTATGCGCTGCGCTTTCGGAATTGGAGTTTCAACAATAATTTTCAATGAAATATCCGCTGCACGGACTGAGTGCGTAAGCTCGCCTACAGAGATTAGATCGACGCCAGTGGCAGCAATTTCGGCAACGTTTTGCAGGCTGACATTGCCGGAGGCCTCAAGCAGCGCTCTTCGGGCCACAAAAGCCACAGCCTTCTTCATTTCGTCGGTGGTCATATTATCCAGCATGATGATATCTACGCTGCAATTCAGAGCTTCCTTCACTTCGGGCATATTTTTTGTTTCGACTTCGATTTTCATAGCGTGAGGCAAGCGACCCCTTTGTGTCTTCACAGCGGCTGCAATGCTGCCGGCAGCAGCGATGTGGTTGTCCTTAATCAGTACACCGTCATAAAGACCCATCCGGTGATTAAATCCGCCACCAATGCTTACAGCCATTTTATCCAGAATGCGCAACCCCGGTATAGTTTTCCGGGTATCCAGAATTTTTGTTTTTGACCCATGAACAGCTTCAACGTATTTTCTGGTGAGCGTGGCAATTCCGCACATACGCTGGAATAAATTGAGCGCAACACGTTCGGCCTGGAGGATATAAAACAAGCTACCAGAAATTTCGGCAATAATACTTCCTTTCTTTGCTCTCTCTCCGTCAGAGATTAATTTTTTAACTTGAATTTTATCATCGAGAAAAAGAAATGTTTCTTTAAATATTTCGCTTCCAGCAATGACGAAATCATCTTTGGCAATGGCTTGAGCATGTCCGGTTTTATCGCGGCTGATAATTGCCGCTGTGGTTATATCGCCCGTACCGATATCTTCCGCCAGCGCCGCTTCTATTATCTTTTTTATCTGCTTTGAAATAACTGCGTATGTCATATTGTTTTCTACCGGATAATTGAATAACTCCTTATCCTTTTGCGATTAAGTTTTCGTTGACAATCTCATCAAGCATTAATTTCTTTCAGTTTCTTCAGCGCATTTTCCAAAACTGCATATCGCTCTTGAAAGCCTTTTAATTTTTCTTCTTCCTTCGAAATAATATCAGCCGCAGCTTTGGCGCAAAAATCACGATTTGTCAGCTTCTTCGTACATTGCTGTAAATCTTTTTCTACTTTCGCCAGTTCTTTTTCCAGGCGCGCTTTTTCTCCGGCAATATCGACAATACCAGCCAGAGGAACAAATATCCTCGTTGGGCCTACGACTCCGGTGGCCACACCTTTTGGTTCCACCAAATCCACTCCCACGGTCAGGGCGTCTAAATTAGCCATACTGATTATATAACCCCTGCCCGTTTCAATTATTTTTTTTAATTGCGGGTCGGAAGCTGAAATTAATACATGTAATTTATTCGAAGGTGGAATTCTCATCTCGCCGCGAATATTGCGAATACTGATAATAATATCCATCAGCAGTTCCATCTCTTTTTCTGCGGCAGGATTCTCCCAATCTTTATTTACAACAGGGAAATCAGTAACCATTACCGATTTTTCATCGCTTTTATTTAATACCTGCCAAAGCTCTTCGGTAACAAAAGGCATAAACGGATGCAAAAGCAATAGCGCGGTTTTGAATACGGCGTAAAGTGTTCTCTGGGTGACCTGTCTCTGCTGTGGACTCAACTTGCCATAAAGTGCTGATTTACTTAATTCCAGATACCAATCACAATACTCATGCCAGATAAAACGGTAAATACTTGCGGACGCATCGTTGAAACGATACTCATCCAGGCTGCTAGTTACTTCCTCAATCGTTTTATTTAATTTCGCCTTGATCCATTTATCGGGCAGAGAATCTTCTGCTACAACAGTTGCCGTCTCATCAAAATCTTCCAAATTGGTAAAAGTGAGTTTGGCGGCATTCCAGATCTTATTGACAAAAAACTTATAACCCTCAATTCGCTCAGGAGACATGCGCACATCGCGGCCTTGCGCCGTATAAGCCGCTAGCGTAAAGCGGAAGGCGTCTGTTCCGTATTTGTCGATCATCACCAATGGATCAATACTATTTCCTTTTGATTTGCTCATCTTTTCCCCTTTTTCATCGCGCACAAGGGCATGCAGATAAACATCTTTAAAGGGAACTTCTTTCATGACGTAAATCCCCATCATCATCATCCGGGCCACCCAAAAGAAAAGAATATCGAAACCCGTAATCAAAAGTGATGTCGGATAAAATGTTTTCAGAGCTTTTGTTTTATGAGGCCAGCCTAATGTCGAAAAAGGCCAGAGCGCGGAGGAAAACCAGGTATCGAGCACATCTTCATCCTGTTTTAAAGATTTGCCTGCGCAATCCGGGCATTTATCCGGATCGATCGTAGAGACAATCACTTTACCACAACCATCACAATACCATACAGGAATCCGGTGTCCCCACCACAACTGCCTCGATATACACCAATCGCGAATATTATTCATCCATTCGAAATAAGTGGCCTCCCAGCTATTGGGAACAATCCTTGTTTTCCCTTTGACTACCGCGGCAATTGCCTGTTTGGCCAGCGGCTTGATCTTGACAAACCATTGTTTGGAAACCATCGGTTCGATATCTGTCTTGCAGCGGTAACACTGGCCGACGCTGTGTGAATAAGGCTCAGTGCTGACCAGGTAATTTCCCTTTTCCAGATCGGCAATAACGTTTTTCCGCGCTTCATATCGTTCCTGCCCCTTATAAATTCCACCGTAACTGTTTATTATTCCCTGACCATCCATGATCGTAATAATTTCCAGATTATGGCGCTGGGCCATGGCAAAGTCATTGGGATCGGAACCGGGTGTAATTTTGACTACGCCTGATCCAAAATCCATTGCCACATACTCGTCAGCAATGACCGGAATTTTTTTATTAACAAGAGGCAAAATAACATATTTGCCGATAACATCTTTGTATCTTTGATCATTGGGATTGACGGCCACGGCGGTATCTCCCAACATTGTTTCCGGCCGTGTCGTTGCTACAATTATTTCTCCCTTACCTTCGGCAAAAGGATAACGAATATTCCACAGGAAGCTTGCATCCTGCTTGAACTCCACCTCCAAGTCCGAAATGGCCGTGTGACAGCGTGGACACCAGTTGACAATGTAATCGCCTTGATAGATCATGCCATCATTATAAAGCTGGACAAATACCTCGCGCACTGCCTGAGAGAGGCCTTCATCCATGGTGAAGCGCTCTCTTTCCCAATCACAGGAGCATCCCAGCCGTTTTAACTGATTGATAATTACGCCACCGTACTTTTCTTTCCATTCCCAGACGCGGGCAACAAATTTTTCTCTTCCCAAATCATGGCGCGACTTTCCATCCCTGGCAAGTTCCTGTTCAACAACATTTTGAGTGGCAATTCCGGCATGATCCATTCCTGGCATCCAGAGCGTATTACAACCTTGCATTCTTTTAAAACGGATAATTATATCCTGCAGCGTATTATTCAGGGCATGACCCATATGCAACATACCGGTAACATTGGGGGGCGGTATAACTATAGAAAAAACTTTGGCTTTACTTTCGTCCTGAGCATGAAACAATTTTTTCGTAAGCCAGTAATCGTATAATCTTTTTTCGGCTTCCTGCGGTTCAAATGACTTGCCTAACTCTCTTGTTGCCATGTAAGCCTTTACTCCGATAAATTTAATAAATTATACCAATTCTAAATCAAAGCGCTATCTTTGATTTAGAATTGGTATAAAAAGCTATGAACCCTTTTTGTCTGAAATTCTCCAGGAATGTGTCTCCTAAAAATACAGGCGGGACAAAATAAATGCCCCGCCTTTTTTATGATCTCCTTTTTAAAACCGCCCTTAATTAAACTTTAATTCATCTTTAAACTTGCGGATAATCAAAAGCGCATCCACGCCGGCAACCGGACTAAGCGGCGCGAATTCACCGGTGGTTATATCCTTGGCTTCCATAATGCCACGGGAAGTTACAGCCATGATCGCGTTAAAATAAGGTAAATCGGCTCTCAAATCGGGGAAAGGCGAAGTTGTGCCGATAAATTTTGTGGCTAAAGAATTATCACCAGTAACTTTAATCAATATATCTTCAAGCATCATCGCATAAGCGGCGCGTGTGACCAGGTCTGCGGGATGGAAATTGCCATCCGGAGAATTCTCCAGGCCGCGAACACCTAACTGGAGTATTCCTTCTATATCCGTTCTTAAAGGATGATCAGCAATGTCTTTAGCTGTAATTTTAACGGGCGAGGCCGCTGCCTTTTCCGGATCTTTGAAAGAAGTATCAAAAGTCTTTGGTGTCCGTTTTTTGTAAAGCACATCTATTTTTAATTCTTCCATAAATAATGCTGCCGCGTCCGCACGCGTCAGTCGTTCTACAAGAGCAATCTGTTTTCCAGTAGCTGTTCCGGGCATGGCCCGTTGAACTTTCTGTAAAAAATTCCACTGGATATCAGCTTCCGCTACATATTCTGATTTCAACTCCAGAACTTTGGTGAACATTTGTCCGGCCATGTTAAAATCGAGCCCGGCCTTATACGCCAAACCCATAAAATAATAAGCAGGAGCATACTTGGGATTCAATTCCAAGACAGCGTCAAATTGATCTTTGGCCAGCTTCAACCATTTCTTTTCAATTTTGCTTTGAGTATAGTAACGAATGCGGCTGACATAAACAAATATTCTGTCTTCATCGGTATTGGCTTTATTCCAACCTTTTTTAACGTAATCCAACGCAGCGTCGAAATCTCCCGTATATATTTTGACTAATCCAATGCCTGTATAGCCTTTGGAATATTTGGCATCCAATTGAATCGCCAGTTCAAATTCTCTTTGGGCATCGGCGTATTTTTCCTCACCCAACAGCTTCAAACCTGTATAGGTATGATGTTCCGGAGTATCCATTTGACTGGTCGCAACCCGCTCCTTCGGTCCGCAGGAAACTATAAGCATTACAGCGGCAAAAAACATGAAGATAGTTAATATCTTGCCAATCCTAGTTTGATACAACATATAATTCTCCTTTCGTTAAGGCCTCAATATAAACACAAAAAAGATCAATTTGGTCCATTTCTTTCTTAAAACAATGGCATATAATTATCTTTAGAGCCAGCTGAAGTCAAGCAATATTGCAACGCCTCAACACAGGCTATTTTCCTTCCAAAATGTTTCTACGTTGTTTTTAATATCTTCTAAATTATCGGGATCATACCAATTTATTTCTTTGTCAGCGGCAAACCAAGTCATTTGTCTTTTGGCATAATGCCAGGTATCACGGGCAATTAAATGCAGGGCACGCTCCCAATCATACTTACCCCTCAAGAACTCAATAACTTGCTTATAACCCAGTGATTGTAATGGTTTCAACTTTTCACTGTAGCCCCGGTCCAAAAGACTTTTAACTTCGTCTATAAGTCCCGTGGAAACCATTTTTTCTGTTCGCCTGGCGATTCTGTTTTTTAATTCTTCACGATCAAATTGTAGGCCGATTTTGTATGTAACATAAGGACAATCGGCAAAAGAGTGCCTCTTTTGCATTTCGATAATGGACTCACCACTTTGCTCTAAAACCTCTAAAGCCCGAATTACCCGGACGGAATCGTTTGGGTTTATCTTTAGCGCTGCCTGAGCGTCCCTCTGCTGCAACAATTTAAAAAGATATTCTTTACCGTGAAGATTACGGAGTTCACGGTAATTATTTCGAATTTTATCATCTACTGCGGGCGTATCAATTATTCCTCGAAGCAGCGCTCTGATGTAAAGTCCGGTTCCCCCGACAACAAAAACAGGCTTCCTCTGACGAATCAAACTATCGATGATGATGCGAGCATGCTGGGTATAAATGGCGGCGTTGAATTCTTCGTCGGGATTAACAACATCAATCATATGATGTTTAACTTTGGTTCTTTGCACTTTTGAAGGTTTCGCCGTGCCGATATCCAGATAGCGATAAACTTGCAGAGAATCAGCGCTGATGATTTCGCCGTCAAATGCACTCGCCAGCTCTATGGCTAATTCGGTTTTTCCTGCCGCCGTCGGCGAACAGATTATCACCAGAGGTAATTTCCCCATTGTGCTACTTCCTCTTAAACATTCTTTCGATTTCGCCAAGTGAAAAACTGATACTGATGGGGCGGCCATGCGGACAGGTAAGGTTAAAAGGAGTCCCCTCCAAATCACGACAAAGAGCAGCAACTTCTTCACCGGAAAGAACATGATTGGCTTTGATTGCTGCCCGGCAAGCCAGCGCGGCCAATATCTTTTCTTTCTTTTCCTGCAAAGAAGGCAATTGATTTTGATCGCCCAACTGGTCGGCAATGTCGGAAATCAATTCACATGGTTGAATTTGCGGCAAGATCGCGGGAAAGGCTTTGACAACTATTGCATCCCGGCCAAATATTTCCACATCCATTCCAATTTCCCGTAGAAAATCAATGTAGCCGGAAAATAGAGCTATTTGCCCGGGGCTTAAGCTGACGACTTCCGGCATGAGCAGTGGCTGACTGATAATTCTTTGCGCTGCTGTTTTTTTCAATCGTTCCAGAATTATCCGCTCATGGGCGGCATGCTGATCAATCAGCACTAATCCATTTTCACCGGCAAAAACAAGATAGGTATCGGCAAATTGACCGAGGTACCTGGAGTTGGTAAAGCTTATCTTTTTTTCTGACCGGTCAGCATCCCTGGCAACATCAGTCGCACTTTGATTTACTGAACGCGTAAGCAGATCATCGCTGATTGTCCGCTGCAAGTTCTGCCGGGAGAATAAACCGGCAGATTCAGCCAGAAATGATTCTTTCGGACGCCAGAAGCCTGATGACGTTGTTGTCTTTTCCCGCGGTGTTAAGCGATACGCAAAATTACCACTGGCTAATTCAGCCCCTGAAAGATTTTGACCAATCGCTTTGGATACTAAATCATGAATGCCGCGCGAATCTTTAAAGCGCACCTCCATTTTTGCCGGATGAACATTAACATCGACATCTTCTGGCGGGAGATCAAGAAACAGCACGGCGGCAGGGTAGCGTCTTGCCTCAATAATCTGTCTGTATGCCGATAATACGGCATGAGTTACACTGTTATCGCGGACAAAACGTTTATTGACAAACAAAAAAATACTTTTGGAATTTGATTTGGTGAATTCCGGACGCGAGATGAATCCCGTCAAACTGACATTTTCTTTTTGCCCGTTTATTAAAACGCAATGATTGGAAAAATCTTCACCCATGACCATGGCAATGCGTTCGGATGAATCCCTGGCTTGGGGCGCAGTAAATACATCGCGTCCATTAACTTTAACTTTAAAGCGTACCTCCGGATGGGCAAGAGCCAGACGAGTGATTGCATCCAGACATAAACCTTGTTCCGTAGCTTCCGTTTTTAAGAATTTCCTGCGCGCCGGAACGTTGGCAAATATTTCCGTAATCTGTATTTGTGTACCGGCAGGGGAACCTGCGGGAACAATTTCCTGAATTAAACCTGCCTTTATAATTGCTCTTGTCCCTGCTAAATCATCTTTGCGTCGTGTCAATAACTCCACTCGCGCGATGGAAGCAATGCTGGGCATTGCTTCGCCACGGAAACCAAATGAGGCTACTTTATATATATCTTCGAAATTATGAATTTTACTGGTGGCATGTCTTTCAAACACCAGGGCGACATCTTCCTTTTCTATCCCTTCGCCATTATCAATTACTTTGATGGACTGGCAACCGCCTTTTTCCAATTCCACACTAATATCTGTAGCCCCGGCATCAACGGAATTCTCCACCAATTCTTTAACAATGGATGCCGGCCGCTCGACTACTTCACCGGCGGCAATCTTATTGGCTATTTCTTCGGATAAAACAACTATGCGTTTAGACAATTGAAGAATCCTTCATAAGGCGGTCATATTTTTTTACTATTTACAAATTTCAGTTCGCTTCTGAAAAAGGTATCATTAATCCCGCTTCGTTTCACTTGCGGGATAATTCGACCTGCAAACTTCAGTGCACTGTGTTTCTGAAGTTTGGGTCTCATTAAAAAGCCGCAGCCACTCAATACTTGTGTGACTGCGGCCACTAGTTGATCATTAGTTTTCTGGTATATTTTAATCTAAAACAACCATAACACGGCACTTCTTCATGAATGTCATATTCTCCGCGGAGGCTCTGATTTGCTGGGCATCCGCGTTGCTGATGATGAGATCGGATTTACCGGGACCGCTGGTTTTCAGCGCCTTAACTGTTACGGGATTGGCTGTTACACGCTGATTGCTCTGTGCCGCGGTAAGATCACGCGCATAGCCGCTCATTCCCTGCTGCACTGCATATTCACGGTCAACATTGGATGAACCGTAAACTTCCTTGCCGTCCTCATCAAACACTCGGGGCGACATTGCCGGACGGGCCTGAATTCCACGGGCATCAACAACCATGCCCGTGTAAGCAACAGGAGCAGGTGGAGCCGCGGGTGCTGTCACAGCCGGAACGGGAACTATCGGTTCTGAAGGAGCAGGAGGTGCCGGTGGATTTGCTATCGCCGACGGCATAATTATCTTAGCCAGGTTACCGTTACCGTAAAGAGAAATTCTTAATGTGACTTCTGCTGTACCATCGGACATGTATTCCGTTTTGACTACCTGTGCGCCTCTCACCATACCGTTTACACTAGAATTAATAACATCGCTTTCCACGGTAAAATCTTTTACGGTGGTTGCCGAATCAACTTGCACGCCTTTGGTGATTTCCAGTAAATTACGATAGGCATCTACTTTAGCCGCGCGCAAAGCCATGGGACGGGCGTTAGCCTTGCCGATTGACTTATCGGCCGGAGCACCGATGCCGACTGCTTCAATGTAACCTGCTGACCAGTTCACGGAACCCTGCCCAACTTTTTCTACCCAGTCATTCATACTGACTTTATCCTGACAAAAACCGACTCCGGCAAAAAGAAACAACAACCCGGCAATTATCGCTATGGAAATGAACCTTGACTTCATAATATCCTCCTTTGGATGTTTACCTAAAAACGAAATGTCTTGGGAAACAAATTAATACTCGTTAAATTTGTGCTCAAAAATATCAAAATATCTTCCATGTTGCAATAAGAATTAATTAAAATAATTCTCATTTCTTTTCCTTAAAAGCCCTGCTGTCTTTCTTATCCAACCACGGTTTTACATTGATGTTTTCTCCCCAGATCGCATTTTGATCCGGCGGGTCAGCGCCCCACCAGTTATTGCGGGCATCAATGTAAATAGAGGAAAAACTCTGCATCGCTACAGTGTTGTCTACAAAATTATTATAATTAATTTTAGGATTAGCCATGCCGACACACTTAATCGCTCCTTCCCCCTGATTTTCGGCAAAGGTATTGTAAGACAATGATGGATTGGCATCATTGCGACAAAATACGGCATTTTGCGAAGAATGAGCCACATAACTATAGGAAATTTCCGGAGCTCCGGTATAAATATCAAACGCTGTTGTGGCGTATTTAATTATGCAGTAGGAAAAGGAGCTGTTCACTTTGGTCTTTCTGAATATACGCACGGCATTGTTGTAAAACCCAGGCGTTGGTGAGGAAGCTGCCGCCGTAAATATTATCGGATTTTCTTTTCTGCCGCGGGCAATGATACCTCCGTCTTCAGTAATTAACGATGTTTTTTGCTCAAATTCAAGCACTACACCAGGCTCGATGTACAATGTCGCTCCGCCGTCAACAATCACATCTTTAGTTATACGATAGGGGCTGTTCGACAGGATCATATAGGCATCGGCTCTAATGGCGCCACCCGCCTTTTTCCCCAGCACGGTTAATGCCAGCGTTTTTCCCTGTGGATAGGGGGCATCCAGCACAAAACTAATATCAATTTTCCCCTGCATACCGGCCAGTATTTCCAGAATTTTAGAGCTCCCCCACCAATTATCCAGAGCTTTGACGGAGGTCCCGGTCATGTTTCCGACAATATTGTATGGCTTGTTATCGACAACATTATTCTGGCTGATATTTACTCCCGCGCCTTTCACGACAATGCCGTTATTATTGTTTCTGCCAATTGTATTTTGCATAATCTCCGGCGATGCCGATTGAACCATCAACCCGGTGCCATCATTATCCTGTATGGAATTTTCCTTAATTAAAGGCGCCGCTCCATCGCTGACCTGAAGCGCCACACCCTTATTTTTGTAAATAGAATTTTTCGTAATCAATGGTTTGGAAAATGCGCCCTGAATCTTCAGCACTTCATTATTTTGCGTAAACTCTGACATTTCAATTCTTGGTGATGAAGACTGGCAAGTTATTGCCGTTTGGGCATTCTTAACGCGGACAAATTTTACCAGATTTTCCTTGTCTTTGACGTTAATGAAAGTTATGCCAGCCCAGAGCACTCCTTCCTGAACCGTGTCCAGATTGATAATATGATCATCATCTCCCTGCGCGTTTATCCGACCTTCAATAACCAGCGCGCCGCCCCTAGATTTAATTTCTGTTCCCGGCTCAATGGTCAAAAGCGCTTTGTCTTTAACGATAACATTTCCCTCCAAAATATAGGGACTCGCACCGGAATACCAGATTGTGTTTGTTTCTATAATACCTGCGACAGGAGTAGGCCCGGGCGCAATGGGCATGCCTGTGGTTTGAGTCAACTCGCTATCATTACCGGCGAAATCATACGCGGCAATATGATAATAATATTTTTGGGAATTAACCAGAGTGCTTTCGGCATCCCGGTATTCGTTTAATTCCGTTTTGCCGATTTCCATGTAGCCGCTAAGTGGTGTATTCGAACGATAAATTTTATAACCAGCCAGATCAGAAGCTATCGATTTTTCCCAATTGAGCAATACCAGTTTGTTGCGTCCAATTGCGGTTAGGTTCTTGGGCTTATCAGGCGGAATTGTATCCAGGGTCACTGATCCGATTGCATCTACCCATTGTCCGGTATTACCGGAATCGTCTGTTAAATAACCGGTGATGATTGCCTTATCAATATTATCACCCGGCAACACTTTATAAACGCCGTAATACCCCCCCGGCTCTACCTCCTTCATGTCTATGTGTTTCTTATAACCACCGATATCAAACCAGGCCTGCATTTTCGGTGTTCCCTGAATAACTACTTTGATTTCATCACCCGCTTTTTTCGGCAGTCCTTTGGAATTCTGAGTTAGAAGGATAATGGATGGTGGCCGCAATGCCTCCGCGATGGAAGGCACAGGAATTGTTTTAACCATATCGCGGAAAAGATCATCATTGGCTCGCAGCAGTTGAATATCGCGCACATTCAATGCCGTTGTAATTACCACCGCAATAAGGCCTATGGGATTTGTAGATATTCCCCCCTCATGTTTCCTCACCGTGTGCTTGCCGCTCCAGAGGAAATTGCCGGTTCTGGCATCATACATTTTAATTTCCGCTCCCACAGAAACTTGAGAATATAAAACCGCAAAAAACTTATCAAAATCGAATATTTCACCGAAGACTACGGCATCAACTCCCAGAATCCTGCCTAATTCCTGAGGTGAGGTCTTACTTACTGCTTCGGCATCGGTAAGTCCCGCCTTCTTTAATAAACTATCAACCTTATAGAGCTCCATGTCCGTAAACGGCAGAGAGCTGAAATGGTTGTAAAAGCCGCGCCGTACTACATCAATAGCTTCTTTGCTTTTAGAAAGATCAACAAAAGGCAAAACGGCAACTGACTTGGGAATATGATCTTTCATATAGGGATCAACTTTATATTCTCCTTCAAACAGAGATTGTATCTCGGGAGTTATGATAGTATCTTGTGTTGCCACAAGACAGCTTTGCAACACCAAAAGAATCGGCACCAATGTAAAAATCAGCAGCAGTTTAAAATATTTCTGCATGAAAGAGCCTCCATCTTAATTGAGCGGATAATCCGCTCAACAAAAACTAAACCTCTAGATCCCGAATAGCTTCGCTTTAGGGATAATTCGTCCAGCAAGCTCCAGGGCACTTCGTTTCTGCAGCTTGGGTCTCGTTAATTCCACTGATGCTTCAAACTTCACTACGCTTGTTTTCAGCAAGTGTCATTGATTTAAATACTTAAAAAATATACTTAATTTGCCGGTAGCTGTCAAGACGAAATAAATATCGCATCAAAATAAGTATAGACATTACGCGGGGAAATTAGAGGTTAAAATTACCGGTCAAAAGTATTTTGGTTGTAACACTGCTTTTGATGTTAACCTTGCATATTATGCTCTGCAGGTAAGTATCTGCCACTTTGACCGGATAAAAGTCCTACTTTTTCGAGGAGCTCTAATTTATTAGCAATTATTTTGTTTCTTTGATATAAATTCTTAATATTAGAATTAATTTTGATTGTCTATAAAAACAAGCAAGTTGAAGAAAGGGAAAAACATGAAAAAAGAAAATTGCATCCTCTTTAGTGGCGGAGCTCAGGGGGCGGAAGCGGAATTTGGCGCGAATTCGGAGAGCTTTGGAATTGAAGAAGTAAATTTTACATTTAACGGACATACCATAATCCGAAAACGGGGATTGCGTGTTCTCAATCACGAAGAACTGAAAAATGGCGACGTGAGTCTGGAATATGTGTCAAAATTAATGAATCGCCGTTACACTGATAATGTGACTTTTCGAAAGATCCTCCAAAGTATCTGGTACCAGATTAACAATGGTCAGGAAATTTTTGTAATCGGAGAAATACTCGACGATAAGACCGTCAAGGGCGGCACCGGCTGGGGCGCGGAATTCAGCAAAATTTGCAACAAACCGTTGCATGTTTTTGACCAAAAAAGAAACAAGTGGTTCATCTGGAATAAATTGGAATGGGTTGAACGCAAAAAAGGAGACGAGCCGGTTATATGCCAGGTTCATTTCACCGGAACAGGAACCCGTTTCCTTGAAGAAAACGGCAAGAAAGCGATCAAGGAATTATTCGCGAGATCTTTTTCGCAATAAATTGCTGATAAACCCTGAAAATTGAGGTTAGGTTATTCTGTCTTCCCACTGCCTGTTGTGGGAAGCTTTTTTATTACTGATCTCCATTTCTAAATCAAAGCGCTATCTTTGTTGGCAGCGTCGTCGACTTCCTCAACGTATATAAAATACGCCTCGTCGCCTCCTCCTTGCCGCATCGATATCATATTTGATTTATCAATGGTATGAAAGGGATGATTGAAATCAGTCCTTCAGTCATAGTTGCCGCCCTGCTTTTCAAGTCAAAGTGTGCAGGCGAGCTTTAACGCTTTCCAAATAATCTTTTAATCCCAATTGCCAGGGCTGCATTGCCTTTCCTGTTATTTGAATAAATTTTTGCATGCTCATAACACTGTAGGCAGGCCGCTTTGCCGGTCTTGAGAGTTGATCTGATTTTATCGGACTGACTTCAACATTATCAATTTCCGCCTCCTGTAATATTTTTACGGCAAACTGATACCAGCTACAACTACCTCTATTGGTCACGTGAAATATACCCTGAGCGTTTTTTTCAATCAGAAGATCAACAGCTGCCGCCAAATCCTTCGTATGGGTGGGCGAACCTAGTTGATCGTCAACAACTGTAAGCCTCGGTGTAGTTTTTGCCTTTTCCAGAATTGTCCGCACAAAGTTTTTGCCGTTTACTCCATATAACCAGGCCGTGCGAATGATGATATAATTTTGAGCAAGAGTTTGCAGATAGCGTTCACCCGCAAGCTTGGATGCTCCATAAGTATTGATCGGATTGCAATCATCGTCTTCTTTGTAAGGAGCGCTCCCTGCACCGTTAAAAACATAATCAGTACTGAAATGAATGATCCGAATATTTTTAAGACGGCAGGCATCCGCAATATTTTTCAGTGCCTCAGCATTGACGGCAAAACATTCTTCCTTCGAGGCTTCACAGCCGTCAACATTGGTATAGGCCGCGGCATTAATGATTATTTGTGGTGCTGTATCTTCAATGGCTCTGGCGCAATCATCGGCTGAAGTTATATCAATCTCTTCTTTATCCATACCAATAACTTCATGGTGCAAGCGCATTTGCGCAAGAAGGTCACTCCCCAGCATTCCTTTATGCCCCATCAATAATATTTTCATTGATCGTACTTAACCTCCTTCAAAAATAAACCGCAAGCGGGTGCGGTTACACCGGCGATATTTCGATTACGGGAATCAATAATTTCTTTCATCTCTCGAGGTTTTCTTTTGCCCCGGGCAACTTCCGTAAGCGTTCCAACAATATTGCGAACCATATATTTTAAAAAGCCACGGGCTTCCACAGTAATTTCTATTAGGCCATCCTCAGCTGATTTAATATCAATACGGGTTATCGTCCTCACCCGGTCTTTAACATCAGTACCGGTTGCGCAAAAACAGGAAAAATCATGCGTGCCGATTAAATATTGCGCCGCTTTCTTCATCATTTCCAAATCAAGCGGAAAACGAATAAACCAGAAATAATTGCGTCCCAGAACAGGACGTAAGCGCCTGTTCCAGATACGGTAAACATAAATTTTGCTTTGGACATCACGTTGGGCGTGAAAGTCAACATGGACTTCGTTAAGCGATTTGACCACAATATCCTGCGGCAGAACGCTGTTGACTCCCCGGAATATTTTTTCGGCAGGCAGCAATGTGGAACTTCTGAAATTGGCGACCTGATTGATCGCGTGCACACCGGCATCAGTGCGCCCGGACCCGATTAATATCACTTTTTGACAAACAATAAGCTCTATGGCTTCCTCCAGTATTTGCTGAATCGAAACGCCATTCTTTTGTCTTTGCCAACCGCAATAAGCAGCGCCATCATACTCCACAATCATTTTAAAATTGCGCATGGTTTATCCTGAACTATTTACTGCCTGCGATCGCAGTTTTCGTATATAAATCCAAGGTAGCTCGATTAATATTTTTCACAAATCCTGCTTGCCAGTTTTTTTTAAAGATGTTACCAACATCAATACTGCGGGTGTAGTGGGGTCTTTGAAAAACCCCATGTTTTGGGGCTGTTCAAAAATGTTCAGATGCAAGGCGCGCAAAAAACCGAACCGCGAGGCGTATATGGATATACGTTGAGCGGTGCGGTTTGCAGCGCAACACAGCAGATGAGCGTTTTTCAACAGCCCCGTAGTAATAGCTTACACCTATTGGTACGTCAAGACAAAAACATTCGATATAAAAGGAGATAGTTTATGGGGGATGATTTACAGAAAGCAACGACTCAGGAAAAAATAAATGATTTTGAAGCAAAGGCTCAGGCATTGCTGCTTATGGGCGGTGAAAAGCAAATAAAAAAACAGCATGAAGGCGGCAAACTGACAGCTCGCGAACGCCTGGATCATTTATTCGATAAAGGAACTTTTCAGGAAGTGCAGCTTTTTGTACAGCACCGCTCGAATCTGTTTGGCATGGATAAAAAAGAAATTGCCGCCGACGGCGTGATCACCGGTTTCGGTAAAGTCAACGGCCGCATCGTTTTTACCGCTGCTCAGGACTTTACCAGTTCCGGCGGCAGCCTGGGTGAAATGCACGCCAGGAAAATCTGGAAAATTATGGATATGGCTATTGCCGCTCAAAAGCCTTTCGTGGCTCTAAACGATTCCGGTGGCGCTCGCATTCAGGAAGGCGTCCCTTCGCTCGAAGGCTACGGCGGAATTTTTTACCGCAACACAATCAGTTCCGGCTACATTCCCCAGATCACAGCCATCATGGGACCAACAGCCGGAGGCGCTGTTTATTCGCCTGCTCTCACCGACTGGGTTTTCATGGTTAAAAATACTTCGTATATGTATATTACCGGCCCGGATGTCATCAAAGCGGTAATCGGCGAAGAAGTGACGCATGATCAACTGGGCGGAGCAGTAGCGCATGCTTCCAAAAGCGGCGTTTGCCATGTGGTTACGGAAAACGACACCGATTGTCTCAATAAAATAAAAATATTACTTTCATTTCTTCCCGACAGTTGCAACTCTGAGCTTCCAATTGTTACAGCCACCGACACAGCGGATCGAAGCTGCCCCGAGTTGGACAAGGCCATCCCTGATAAAGCCGCGCGCGCTTATGACATGAAAAAAATTATCAAGGCCGTTGCCGATAATAATGAAATTTTTGAACTGCATGAAAGTTGGGCGCAAAACATCACTATAGCTTTAATCCGAATTATGGGCAGGCCGGTCGGCGTTATCGCGAACAACCCCATGTTTTTTGCCGGTGTTCTGAACGTCAACGCATCCGACAAAGCATCCCGCTTTATCCGCTTCTGCGACGCCTTTAATATTCCCCTTTTAACCTTTGCCGATGTTCCGGGATATATGCCGGGCACGGAACAGGAATGGTCCGGCATCATCCGTCACGGCGCCAAATTGCTTCATGCTTACGCGGAAGCGACAGTGCCAAAGATTACGATTGTTACCCGCAAAGATTACGGCGGAGCTTATATTGGAATGTGCAGTAAGCAATTGGGCGCTGATTATGTGATGGCCTGGCCGACAGCGGAAATCGCGGTGATGGGGGCGGAAGGCGCCTGCAATATTATTTACCGCAGTGAAATCAACTCGGCAGCCGATCCTGCAGCCAGAAGAGCTGAACTCATTGCTGGCTATGAAGAAAAGTTCAATAATCCATATTTTGCCGCATCGATGGGAATCATCGAAGAAATTATTCATCCGCGCGATACACGTAAAAGGATTATCGCGTTGTTAGAAGCGCTGCAAGATAAGAAAGAAGCACGGCTGACCAAAAAGCACAATAATATACCAATGTAGGATATAGTGTTAACTCTCTCAATAACCTATAAATCATAGAGGAGGCATTATGAAAAAAATTGTTTTGACGATTGTTGCCATTTTGTTTCTGCTGACCGCTTATTTGACTCTCTGGCCGGTGCCGATTAAACCTGTCAGTTGGAATGCGCCCATGCCGCCCGGCTACGTCGGGCCTCACGCGGTCAACACGAAGCTGGCCAACCTCAAAATGATTTCTCTGGGCAAAGAAGTTGGACCGGAGCACATCGCTATCGGCAAAGACGGCAAGCTTTACACCACAGTTGCCAGCGGCAACATCCTGCGCATGAATCCGGACGGTAGCGCGCAAGAAGTGTTTGTCAACACCGGCGGCCGGGTGCTTGGTTTTGACTTTGACGCATCCGGAAACCTGATCGCTGCCGACGTCAACAAAGGACTGCTTTCGATCAGTCCCAACAAGAAGATTACTGTTTTGACCGATAAAGTAAACGGAGTTTCCATCCTCTATGCCGACGCAGTTGTGGTAGCCAAATCCGGCAAGATGTATTTAAGTGACGCATCAGGGCGCTTTGCGCCCAAAGATTGGGGAGGGACATTTGAAGCCAGCATACTGGATATCCTGGAGCAGTCATCAACAGGCCGTATTCTGGAGTACGACCCGGCAAATAAGACTACCCGCATCGTAGCGAAAGGTTTTAGTTTTGCCAACGGCGTGGCCTTGAGCAATGATGAGAAAACCCTTTTCGTTAATGAAACCGGTAAATACCGGGTGTGGAAACTATCAGTTGCCGCAAATGATCTGGATATCTCAATCCCTAACGAACAGGCCAAGGTGCTGTTAGACAACTTGCCCGGTTATCCGGACAATCTGATGCGTGGTCTCAATGGGAAAATCTGGCTGGGCTTAGCCAAGCCGCGTAACCCCACCATCGACAGACTGGCCGCAAAGCCTTTTATGCGTAAGCTCACATTGCGCCTGCCGCGGGCAATGTGGCCAGTGCCCAAAGCTTACGGCCATGTGATAGCTTTCACGGAAGACGGCAAGGTGGTAGCTGATATGCAGGACCCAAGCGGCGCGTACCCGGAAACGACGGCAGTGACGGAAACCGCTGACCGGTTCTACATCCAGAGCCTGCACGCCAAAGGACTGGGTTGGATGCCAAAGCACAAATGATTTCTTAGTTTTGAGTTGAAAAATCAAAACAAGATATTTCTTGAAATTATCTTTATAGCTTTTATCCTGGTGATGGCTATCGGAAATATGGTAGCCATCACCACATTATGAACAGCCATATAATGACTGATTGCTTTCGACTCGTATATTTACTTCTTCCTGTACTACGCAATCAGCCAACCTCCACCAATGTGCAGTACTTCAATCCGTAATAAACACAATTCACATCCGACGACAAGCATCAACACTACCCCTCTCATTTTGTGGCCAAGAGTTCCTTGACATACAATATCCTTTTTCCTATGCTTCATCTTAACGAAAGCAAATTTTAACCAAAAAATACTAAAAGGAGATATACTTATTCTAACGGAGGACCAAAACAATGAAAAACCAAAAAGGCATCTCGAAGTTAGTTTTGTTTGTGATAATCGTAATAATCATAGTTGTTGCGATTTACTGGGTCAAGTATTTCGCCAAACCGATGGCCACAGTTATGATGGGGGGTGCAGAGCAAGCCCAACCAGCTCTAGACAAAGCCAAACAGTCCAGTGATGCGATGAACAGAGTTACTCAAGCCACCGAAGAAATGGCGAGAAAAGTAAGCGAAGATGCTGAAAAATAATGGGACTGTTGTTCATGCTCAATAATTAGGTAACTCTTTTGATAGTAAACCGTTCTTCCTGTAGTCAAGCGTCTGGAAATTCTAATAATCACAAAACCTTTTACTTAGTATTCAACATTTGACTTTTTTCATCAAATATTGATAGGTTCTTTTTATTCTGTTATATAAAACCATCTTATTTGGCATAAACTTAAGGAAATCTTTATTCTATGTTGGTGTTGGAACTGATTATAATGTTATTGTTAGTTATATGGGGTTTAACCTTTGTTTTCAAACGTTATCTGGAATCGAGGCTAATAAGTTACTTCTTCCTGCTGCTAGGCACTGCGATTACGGTTATTGGATTGACCACAGTAGCTGTTTTTGAGCATTTTGGATATTGTTTATTGAGTGACTGGATTGAATACATAGTCATAATCCCCGGATTGATACTTTCGGTCGTGGGCTTTTATTATGCCCCCTTAAATATTGCTATTGACGATATCACCAAAGGAAATATTCCTTCACCTAAATCTCATAAATACAAGACCTCACTGAGACGTAAAATTGGCATGTTAATCGGCTTCATGGGAACAACCGGGGGAATCGTTAAATGCTATAAAACATATCCCTCTATATCTCATTTGGGAATCGCTTTGATAATATTTGGATTATTAATATTTCTGATTTCGAGAATGGATTTGAAAGGAAGACAAGAGAGGGTAAAGAATAGTAATCGGAAGGTTTAAATTTTTGATTGGCTCATTAGTGATGTCAAATACCACAATTTAACTGGCAATCCTCAATTATGACAACTGCCCATTACTGAACAATAGTAGGTGTTCTTTATGATTCCTGAATTTTTAAGAAAAAGAAATAAAGTGGATAGGTACAAATAATTACAACACACCGGCACAACATCTTGTGGAATAAAAATGTTGACATACGATTAGAATTTTCTTATATTGAGTACAGAAGAAGCAACATTTTATCAAATATCAAAAATAATGGTTTAGTAAGGGAATAACAATTTTCAGAGGCATAGATAGACCCCAGAAATATATAGGAAGGCCGCCGTGGCGGCGAAAGAACCATAATAACGGTAACAACAAAGGAGGCGAACGATGGCAGTAGTGAAAGAGAAACGCAAATTCAATTTTGTCCTATTGGCGGTGTTGGTTGTTGTCATTATTATTTACTTGTTGTTTCAATTCAAAGTCTTCTAAAGTGCGCTAAGCCAACGGGCATGGAAACGGCAACAAATATTAAATCTTCATCAGATTGTGTTACGGATTTAATTTGCTCAATAATTCGCTAAGAGCTACCGTATTATTGTGATGAAGCCGGACCACGCATTTTAGGTTATATTCTTTGAGGCAGGCTGAAAAATCACTGGTATGAATCCCGAAACTAGCTGCGGGGTTTTACGCCCGTGTTTATAGAGAATAATTCGACTAACAAACTTCTATTTGCTTCGCTTTTGAAGTTTAGTCTCATTACCCTCCGCTTTGCGGGATATTTATATTGCCCCGCTACACTTCTCACGCGGGATTAATTCAACTTGCCAATTTCCCTACCCTAGTTCGTTATGAAAATTGGAGTTTCACGAATAAAAGGCATGCTTTCTCATCAGATTTTACTTGCGCGCCTGGCGCGGAGCATTGAGCTTCTGATCGAAACAACATTTGTTATAAATTACCCTGAAAGGAAAAGGTCTACTGGGCCAGGCTTTGGGCTATATGAATGGGTTTGTCATGTAGCCTGTAACATGACCTGCAAATAACCAACTTAACTTTACATATTTCCTGAAAAGCTAAATATATAAGGAGTCGTAATGATGGAAGGGTGGTCTGAAGATGAAATCAGAAACAAGGAACTAATGGCGCCCTGTGGTTTATATTGTGGTACCTGTGGAGTATATATTGCAACAAGGGATAAAAATGAAAAATTCAAAACTGTAATGGCTAGCCTTTATGGAACTAAACCTGAAGATACTGAATGTTTAGGTTGCATGCAACATAAACCACCTAAAAAACTTTATGTGTATTGTAAATTATGCCCCCTAAGGGACTGTGTAATATCAAAAGGATACTATTCCTGTCATCAATGTGAAACATGGCCTTGTGATAAGATCGAAAAATTTGGCCTTGCAACCGGACTTAGGGTTATGAAGAGAACAATACCTCTCTGGCGTGCAAAGGTAGCCGATCTAGGTGACCAGAAAGGGAGCGAGGAATGGGCCAGGGCAGAATGTGCGCGTTATCACTGCTCTTCATGTGGAAAACCACTTTTCAGGGGGGCAAAGCGTTGTAGAGCGTGTAAAAAAGATGTAACAGATGAACTTGATGGGTCTTTATAAGATATTTTTATTGATTACTATATCTCGCTTTTATGATTAAGGGCGCTTTCATCTCTTCATTATTATTACAACATTTATTTGATGTACTGCTGCAATCTTCTGGCGGCGGATTCTTTACCCATAACAGCAAATACCCGATCGAGTTCCGGCCCATGAACTTCACCGGTAAGAGCCGCCCGGATAGGCATAAATAATTCCTTGCCTTTAACTCCTGTTTTTTCTTTGGCGTATTTTATCGCACCAACGTACAAATCCTCAGGCAGGCCTTGCGCGGATACAAGATATTCGCCAAAGGCTCTTACGACTTTACGGGCGTTTTCTCCTGCAAGAATCTGCTTTGCAGCATCCGTCAATTCATATTGTTCGTCAAAAAATAAACGAATATGGCTGCCAATATCCGTAAGTTTTGTTAAATTATTTTTAACCGTATCAATTACATTTCTCAACCATTGAGTATCCAGCTTCTCCGGTTGATAACCTGCTTGCTGTAAAAAAGGAAAAAGCCGTTTGGTTAAATCTTCCGTTTCGCAATTTCTAATATATATGGCGTTGAGCCATCGGAGTTTTTCTTCATCAAAAATTGCCCCGCTTTTGGAGGCGCGCTCCAGGGAAAAGTCCGCAATCATTTCGTCACGGGATAAGATTTCCCGGCCTTCTGTAAAAGAACTGCCTAACAATCCCAGATAATTCATCAGCGCTTCAGGTAAAATTCCCTGTTTGCGGAATTCTCCTACGGATACTGAACCGTGACGTTTGCTGAGCTTTGATCGATCTTTACCCAGAATTAATGAATGATGCGCGAAAGTGGGCGGTTCAAACCCAAAAGCCCGGTAAAGCATAATTTGAAGGGCTGTATTGGAAAGATGATCTTCCCCCCTGATGACATGTGTAATCGCCATGAGATGATCATCGATAACCACAGCGAAATTATACGCGGGCATGCCGTTGGAACGAACGATAATGAAATCGCCAATTGCTTCACTCTCAAATTTCATGGTGCCACGGATTAAATCATCAAATTCAACAGTGCACTGAGGTACTTTAAAACGATAGGAAGGTTTTCTGCCCTCGGCTTCCCGGGATTTGTGCTCGCCAGAAGTAAGTTTGCGGCACTTGCCCATGTAGCGCGGCATCCGCTTGCTCAGGATCAGCGCCTGACGTTCTTCTTCCAGTTCTTCTTCGGTACAATAGCAGGGATAAACCAGATCGGCGGCTATGAGCTTTTGGAGATGATCCTCATAAATATGCAAACGCTCGCTTTGTTTATAAGGCCCATAATACCCAGTTGCCTTCATTCGGCTATCTTTGTTGGGATCGTCATCGGCGCCTCGACGTATTTTACTATACGACTGCGTCGCCTCTTCCTTGCCGCCTCGATATCCTGTTGAATTCAACTTGGTATAAGAACTATCTATTTGCGGCCCTTCATCACAGTCCATACCCAGCCATTTTAAATCATCGATCAGATTTACCTGATAGGCTAAGGCGCTGCGTGATTCGTCCGTATCTTCAATGCGCAGAATAAAATCTCCACCGTGATGACGGGCAAACATCCAGTTGAACAACGCCGTGCGCGCATTACCCACATGAAGCTCTCCCGTGGGAGACGGCGCAAATCTTACCCTAGGCTTTGGAGCCATTTGTTTTCCTTTCCGTCACGCAAGCAGTAGCAAATACGGCTACCCCTTCATTTCTACCGGTAAACCCCATGCCCTCATTGGTTTTGGCTTTAACGTTTACCGCTGTTTCTGAGATTTCGAGTGTTCGCGCGATATTAGTTACCATAGCCGCGGCATATGGCGCAAGTTTCGGTTTTTCCATAACGACAGTGGCATCAATATTGTTAACCAAGAATCCTTTTGCTTCTATAATTTTCTTTACCCGTTCCAGAATAATTATACTGGAAATGTCTTTATAGGCCTGATCGCTATCTGGGAAATGCCTTCCAATATCGCCGCATCCTGCCGCGCCCAGAAGCGCGTCGCAAATAGCATGGATGAGCGCATCGGCATCGGAGTGACCCTGCAGACCGTAATCATAATCTACTTCCACACCGCCGAGGATGAGTTTCCTGCCCGCGGCAAATCTGTGGCTATCGTAACCGAAACCGCTACGAGTATTCATTTTAGTTTCCGCCTTGTTTTTTATAAATGCTTCCGCAATAATCAGGTCGTCCGGAGTAGTAATTTTAATATTTTCATAAGAACCGGCAATCATTTTTACTTTCACGCCAATTCTTTCGACCAAAGACGCATCATCGGTTCCATAAAATTTATCGCTTACGGCAGCGGCATAGGCCTTCTGCAAAATATCAAAGGTAAATGCCTGCGGAGTTTGCGTCAACCACAAATTATTTCGCGGCAGTGTCGCCGCGATCATATCACTGCCTGTGGTTTGTTTTACTGTATCTTTAACCTTCACCCCCATTGATGAAGCGCCATAACTTTTCGCTGCAGCAACAACCTTACTTATCATTTCTTCCGTAATCAGCGGCCGAACGCCATCATGTATTATCACCACATCGCATCTATTAGTAATATCGGAAAGACCGTTTCTGACAGAATCCTGCCGCTCTTTACCTCCGGCAACAATCGCGGTTACCTTGATCAAATCATATTTATCTACCAACTGTTTTCGCACGGATATCAAATCATCTTCAGGCACAACTAAAATAATTTCATCGATAACTTTTGCCTGCTGAAATATTTTGAGGGTGCGCGCAAGCACTGGAACACCATCCAATAATAAGTATTGTTTGGCTACGGAAGATCCCAATCTTTTTCCAGTTCCACCTGATGGAATGATAGCCACTGTCTTCATTTGCTATTCCCCCAAAAAACATAAGCCCGGAAAACAATCTTCCCGGGCTTATTTGCCAAAGGTATTTCTTTCCGACCTCAAAAGATAACGCCAATATAAAATTATGCTTCTTTATTTTGCTGATTTTTCTTTTCTGCCATTTCTTTCAATTCCGAAAAAATCATCCTGCCGGCAGTTGTCTGCAAGACACTGGTGACGACCACTTCCACATTCATGTTGAGCATTTTCTGAGCATTATCTACGATAATCATTGTCCCATCATCCAAATAGCCGACACCCTGCCCCAGTTCCTTGCCTTCGCGAATAATTTTTACCGCCATTTGCTCGCCGGGCAAAACAACCGGTTTCATGGCATTAGCCAACTCATTAACATTCAAAACTCTGACACCTTGTAATTCGGCCACCTTGTTCAGGTTATAGTCGTTGGTCAGAAGTTTGGCATTGATTTTCTTGGCCAATGCCACAAGTTTACTATCAACTCCTTTGATCTTAGTGAAATCCTGTTCGACAATTTCAATGTTAATAGCGGAACTCTTTTGCATGCGATTGAGAATATCAAGCCCCCGTCTTCCCCGGGATCTTTTCATCGAATCGGACGAATCGGCGACAAATTGCAATTCATTCAATACAAACCGGGGAACGATTAATTCTCCCTCCATAAAACCGCTATCACAAATATCCGCAATTCTTCCATCGATGATTACACTGGTATCCAGAATACGAAAGTCTGATGTCGACTTGTAGTCTCCACCGCGGAAACTAAACTCCTCAACTTTTTTCGAACCCACCGCAAGACCGAGGTAACCCAATATGCCCGTTAAGAGAAGATAAATCCAGGGAATTACCTGCTGATTTTCTCTGATTTTGCTGACCATGTTCAAACCGAAACCCAGGATTAAAGCGATCAGCAATCCGACTACCATGCCGGATACACCTCCTAAAATAATTTTTAAGGAAAGCTTACGAATATTCTTTTCAATCTTTATCACCACCACCGCAACTATTAAACCTATAATAAAGCCTGCAATTGATTCAAGAGATAAATATGAATTTGGCGCTGTGGAGTAATAACCGATAGCGTAACCACTTATCGAACAAGCCAGAATTAAGATAATTCTAATGATCAACCGTCTCACCTCCTTTCCGCTAATATTATTTTAGTTGTGTGCACAATCGTTTTATTCCAAATCATAAACCATAAAAAAACGGAGGTATGCATTTACGGCTTTCCTTAAAAAAAGTAAAATGCCTGTTTTTAATTTTCAAAGAACTTTTTTTATTGAATAGTGAAGTTATTGCACGGTAAAAATCATCTGCAAATCATGTTCTACCTTTGCTTCCTGCGCATTGGTAGCCACAGATATTTCCTTAACCAGCAAATTCTTAGCCGTGTCCATCATCTTCCTTTCGCCAAAGGAAAGGTTCTTGTCGCTCTTTAAGATAAACAAATCCCGCAAAACGCTGGCAATTTCAAAAACAGAACCAGTCTTTATTTTTTCCAGGTACTCCCTGTAGCGCTTATTCCAAGTTTGCTTGTCTATTGTAACATCCTTATTTCGCAATATCTCATATACCCTGGGTATTTCCTTCTCCAATATTACTTCACGCAACCCGACAGCCTTCGCACTCGTCGTCGGAATCATTATCTTCATGCCATTACCCATGATCTTCATGACATAAAATGGTTGCTTTTTGCCCATTACTTCCCTGTTTTCAATAGCTTCAATGACACCGACCCCCTGGGCCGGATACACCGCCAAATCCCCTACTTTAAACATTCTATACGTCCCTGCCTTTCCATAACAAAAAAGTATGATAACATCATTTGATATTTTAGTCAATGATTAATGATTTCCCCGATTAAGGCAGAAAGAATAGCGGATTGCGCGCCTTACCACGCGAACGGATCTCAAAATTTATATATGCATTGCCCGCTTCGTCTTTTTGTCCCACCAAAGCGATAGTTTCACCTTTTTTAACATTCTGATCGATCTTGACATATCTTTTTTTCAGGTGCGTGTAAACCGTAGTAAATTCTTTTTCGTGGCGGATAATAATAGTTTCACCGAAGGTTGGCAAGGCAGACGAAAAAATTACTGTTCCAGATGCTGCGGCTTTTACCGGTGTTCCCGCAATAGACACAATTTTGATCCAGCTGTTGTTGTGATTGTTCTTGTTGGGTTGAATTCCAAAACGCGTTTTCACACTGCCTCGTACCGGCCAGATAAATCTTCCCTCTTCCCGCTGAATTTTTTCTTTTTCCTCTGCAGGTAGTTTTGCTTTAGGCCTGGACTCAATTTTACCATCTGTGCCTTTCTGCGCCGGAATTACTTCTTTAGGGACAGATTCTTCACGAGGCAAAATTTTTGTTGGTGGTTGTTTTTCCATTGTCACCGGCGGCGGCACTGTTTTTTTATCCGGGGCAGGCTGTAAACCTGTCACTTTCTTTTCTTCTTTAGAACTGTTATTTTCAATGGATTTTTTTGCGTTATCTAAACTATCTGCCACAGCGGGCGCATTGGCCGGAGCATCCATATTTTTTGCATTGGTCATTACATCATCGATTACCTGCTTAGCATCAGGTATGAAAATTATGGCATCTTCTTTTACTAAGGCGGGATCTTCGATATTGTTGATTTCGGCCAGATCTTGTAATTTTATATTATAAGCGCGGGCAATGCTCCAGGCGGTTTCACCTTTTTTTACCCGATGATAAACACCTTTTGCCTGCGTCTTTTGCATTTGAGACCCGGAGCATGAAATAGTTACGTGCAGAAAAAATAAAATACAAAAAAAACAAACCAATAATTTATACCAACTAGCAAGCAAGCAAGCTTTCGGCAAATTGGTGTTTTGTTTTATTCCTTCCATCCGCTCTCCCCGATCAGACTGACAAAACGGCAACCGCCCAAGTCTTCCTTTTTTATCTGGGATGAATCTTCCGCAAGACGCGTCAGCTTATATAATGTTTGAACGTCGCGGCTTCCCACAGGGGCAATTAATCTTCCACCCACAACCAGTTGTTCGATCAAATATTGAGGGATTTTTGGCGCGGCGGCTGTAGTGATGATGGCGTCAAAAGGCGCTTCTTCTTTCCAGCCATAAGAACCATCACCGACTCTTATGGCCACATTATAATAATTGAGCTGGTCAAGAATTTTTCGCGCCCTGGTAGCCAGAGCGGCGATACGTTCAATGGAAAAAACCCGATCGGCCAGATGAGCCAGGATTGCTGTTTGATAGCCGGAACCAGTACCGATCTCTAAAATCCTTTCTTTTCCTTTTAGCTCGAGGGCCTGCGTCATGAGGGCTACTATATAAGGCTGAGATATTGTTTGTTTTTCCCCAATCGGCAGAGGGTTATCGCTATAGGCTTGATCAATCAGGCCTTCATCGATAAAGAGATGCCGCGGAATTGTTTCCATCGCTTTCAACACACGGGAATCAATGATCGAGCGCACTTTTATTTGCGTCTCTACCATCCGTGCTCTTTGTTTTTTGTATCTATCCATCAAATCGCCTGTATTTTTTTCTTTATTGACGGTATCCAGTAAATTTCCTTAATCATTTCGTGCCGCCGCAATCCCAGAGCTTCCCTTGTTACAATCAGATAATAAAACTTAAGCTGGGCATGCCGGCAAAGATCGTTGAATTGATCAATATTCAAATTTATTTCGTCAGGTAACAATTTTTGTTCGTCCAATATCTCGCGATCATACGCCTCAGTGCTATATGACTTCAGCAGCAATATTTTTGTCTCTATTTCCCGCCCTATTGACTTCAAACGGTCAATGGCATCTTCGAGCGCGATACCGGCACGACTTAATACCGCAGCTCTTTCCCGCAATAATTCTTCACATAAATTTTCATGTTGATTATCTTTTCTTGTCTGGAGCGTCGGCATAAACCTTTTCCTTATATTCATTCAAACGAATCGAGTCTCTATCATTTAAGCGCTTAATTTTCAACTTAAAAGGCCTGCTTAACCGGTCGTTAAAAATTCCCCTTTACTCTTTTTATTATTTAGCTAGATATCCCCAATTGATAATTACTCGCAGCCCCCAAGTTGGTATCTTTATGAATCTGGAAATTAAGTTCCTCATATCCGAATCTGTCCTCAAGATATACCGGGAAGGGCAAAAAGATGAAATCTTTTTGCCCCTTGTTATTGTTAATCTTAAATGGTAGCAAAATGGGCAATGGAACTAAAAATCAATGAAACCACTATAGTTCTTGTTTGTGGTGACATAACTAAGGAAACAACCGATGCCATTGTCAACGCCGCCAATGAGCGTTTAGCCGGTGGAGCGGGTGTTGACGGAGCGATTCATCGCGCCGGCGGACCAACCATTATGGCCGAATGCCGTCAGATTGGAGGTTGCCCCACCGGTCAGGCGGTAATTACAACTGCAGGCAAACTGTCAACAAAATATGTAATCCACACCGTTGGACCGATATATCATGGCGGAAGTAAAGGTGAAGCAGACCTTCTGCAAAACGCCTACAGGAATAGTTTAAAACTTGCCCAAGAAAAGAGATTGCAAAGTATATCATTTCCAGCTATAAGCTGCGGCATTTATGGCTATCCACAAGACGAAGCAGCGCGTCTGGCCATGAAGACTTGTATTGAATTTGCTCGTGAAAATACAGGCATAAAGCTCATTCGACACATCTTATTTAACCGCAAGATATATGATATTTTTTCTGCGGAGTTAAGAATAATGGTTTAGCCACAAACTGGTGCGAAGATGGAAGTTAAACCGACTTACGAAGAGCTCGAACACGAAATCAGAAAATTATCTGAGAAAATAATCCGGCAGTCTGAAATCGAAAATCAGTATCGCAATCTTGTTGATTCTACCAGTGACTCTTTATACCTTGTGGATGAAAAATGCTGTTATCTTTTTATGAACACCAACCATGTGCGACGCATGAATCTGCCACTGGAAAATATTATCGGACATTCTTATAGCGCGTTTCATTCGCCCCAGCAGGGTAAAGAATTTGCTGAGAATGTCAAAGAAGTATATGCCACAGGCAATTCTATCAAAGATGAACACCGAAGCGCCCGGGACGATAGTTATTTTTTACGCACTTTCAGCCCGGTCAGAAAATCCTCAGAGAATGGGAAAGTATTTGCTGTTTCGGTTGTCTCCAAAGATATCACACAGCGGCGAAGGGCGGAAGAAGCGCTGCAAAAATCGGAAGAAAAGTATCGATTGCTGATCGAAAATTCTAATGAAGCCATTTTTATAATTTCTGACGGAAAAATAAACTTTGCCAATTCACGCACGCAACAAATGCTCGGTTACAGTATCGAAGATTTGCAGCTGATTTCTTTCATAAACCTGGTATTAGCCGAAGATCGCGAAATGGTTTATGAACGCCAGAAAAGAACACTGTTGGAAAAAAATTCTGCAAGTAATTACGGCTTTCGCTTCTTCAATAAAGATGGCATAACACTTTGGGTGGAAATTAACAGTGTTTTCATACTCTGGGAAAATCAACCGGCAACTTTAAATTTCTTGCGCGATATAACCAAACAAAAAAGAACAGAAACACGATTACTGCAAGCCCAAAAAATGGAATCCATCGGTACTCTTGCAGGCGGTATAGCCCATGATTTTAATAATCTTTTAATGGGTATACAAGGACACGCTTCTTTAGCACTGCTCCATATGGATCCCAATAATCCCAATCATAATCACATTAAAAAAATTGAAACACTGGTCATAAGCGGAGCTGATTTAACCAAACAATTACTCGGTTTTGCCCGCGGCGGTAAATATGAGGTAAAGACAGTTGATTTGAATTCATTAATTTATAAAACATCGGAAACAATCGGCCGCACCAAAAAAGAAATAATCATTCACCACAACATGGAAAATGACCTTTGGCTAACGGATGTTGACCAGGGACAAATTGAGCAAGTCTTACTTAATCTTTACGTCAATGCCTGGCAAGCGATGCCGGGTGGCGGCGATCTTTATTTGGAAACTAAAAATATAGTTTTGGATGAAAATCGTTTTAAGCCCTTTAATGTAAAGGATGGCCATTATGTAAAAATTTCCGTGACCGATACAGGTTTCGGCATGGATGAAAAAACAAAGGAAAGAATTTTTGAACCTTTTTTTACCACTAAGGAAATGGGAAGAGGAACAGGACTTGGCCTTGCCACCGTTTATGGCATCATTAAAAACCATAATGGTTTTATCAATGTTTATTCCGAAAAAGGGCAAGGAACAACTTTCAATATTTATCTTCCCGCCTCCCTCAGAAAAGAAACAAAGGATAGAAACAAAGCAACCGATTCCAATGCTGAAATCGCCAGAGGCAATGAAACAATCCTGATCATCGACGATGAAAGCATGATTTTGGATGTGGGTAAGGAAATGCTTAAAACTCTGGGATACACGATACACACAGCCCAAAATGGCCATTCTGCAATTGACTTTTATAAAAAAGCTTCTGAGAACATAGATTTAGTTATCCTGGATATGGTAATGCCGGAAATGGGCGGTGGAGAGGTTTTTGATGAACTTAAAATTATTAATCAGCAAGTAAAAGTATTACTCTCCAGCGGTTACAGCCTCAACGGCCAGGCAAGTCGAATAATTGATCGCGGCTGCGTTGGTTTTATCCAAAAGCCTTTCACTATTCGTGATATAGCCAGACAAATGCGTAAAATTCTTGACGTACGATAAGATTTCTATGAATAAACTATTTTCTCTAATACTGATTTAAATCAAAGCGCTATCTTTGTTGGTCCCGCCTTTGGCGGGATCGGCTTTCTCACCGTATGTACAAATACGCCTCGTCGCCTTCTCCTTGCCGCCTCGATATCATCTTTGATTTAGAAATGGTATAATTCCATTGTCTTGACCATTTCTCCAAATTGTGTCACAAAAAACCACGGGTATGAACCCCAAAGCAACCTTTGGAAACAGATTCCGCAGCAAGCTGCTGGATATTATGCACTGAAGCTTGCAGGATAATTCGGCTAACAAACTTCAATGCGCTTCGCTTTTGAAGTTTGAGTCTCATTACCCTCCGCTTCGCGGGATAATTCGACCTGCAAGCTTCAGTCGCAGATGACCTTTAGGTTATGCACTCTGTTTCTGAAGCTTGGGTCTCATTAACTTACCAATTCCGCTGCGCTGCGCTTTCGTAATTGGAGTTTCACAAATAATGAGAAGAAAAAATTCACAGACTCGATTACTATCTATAGGAGAAATTCTTTTTAAGGCCTTAAAAAGAAGGGGCATGGCGGCTAAACTTGAAGAAAATACCCTGCTGAAATTCTGGCCAAAGGCTGTAGGACCGCAAATCGCGTCCCAAACACAACCTGATTGCCTGCGAGGCGGCACATTATTTGTCAGAACAACTTCCTCTGTCTGGGTGCAACAATTGCACTTCATGAAAGAAGAAATTCGCCTCAAGCTAAATGAACTTTCCGGGAAAGAGGCTATAAAAGAAATTCGTTTTTCAGTCGGCCACAAGCTTGCGCAAGCGAAAGCCGAAGAAAATAATCCCGTGACAAAAAAGCTCGTATTAAAAGAAAGAGACAAGAAAATGATCGCGGAGACTACAGCCGCGTTGGCCGATCCGGAATTAGCGTCTATCTTAAAAAGGGTGATGCAGATAGAAATCAGCCGCCGCCGTCAGCGGGAAATTGAGAAAGCTCGCTGAAGATAGCGGACATCTCCCGGGTATATTTTTTGTCCTGATCATAAATATAAAGCGGTTGTTCAATTTTGAGTTCCTCTTGGCTTCCTGCCCTGCCTTCGACCAAAACAAATTCCGCCTCAGAAAAATAACCGGAAAACACGAGTTTCAATCTTTTGGGTTCAATGGCAAACAAGCAGAAAAGGGAAATAAGTTCAACCAATCTTTTTGCCGGATAAATAGTAAAAACCCTTCCACCGGATTTCAATAAATATTGTGACGCCTGGAGAAAGTCCTTTAATGATCCCTGAATTTCGTGGCGGGCAATGGCTTTTTCCAGCTGCGGATTAACTCTGCCTGATTTTAATTTTCTATATGGTGGATTAAATACTACTGTGTCAAAAGAATTCGCCGGCAGGATTTTTTTTATCGCCCGCGCATCGTCACACAGTATTTTGATCCGGCTATCCAACCCGCCCAGTTGAATATTTTTTTGCGCCAGTGCTGCCAGATCATCCTGAATTTCCACTCCTGTCCAGGTAGTCTGCGGAAAACGCCTGGCTAAAATGAGCATAATTATGCCACTGCCGCATCCCAGATCAATATTAGAAGTTTTTGGTTTTGAGAAAACAAAATGAGACAGAAGAATGGAGTCCAGTGAAAACCGGTAGCCTCTTTTCTTCTGGAATATTCGCAAGCTTCCATTAAGTATTAGGTCAGCGGTTTCTTCTTCCATGATTTCCCGGCCAAGTATAGTTATTATATTTCATGGACAAACATACCGCTACGTAATTTCGGCTCAAACCATGTCGATTTGGGCGGCATAATCGCTCCAGCATCGGCAACTTTTATTATCTGCTCCATGGTCGTGGGATAAAGAGAAAACGCAACGCCAAATCCATCATTGTTCACCAGCTTTTCCAGCTCATCCATGCCTCTTATTCCACCAATAAATTTGATCCGGCCATCTACACGCGGATCTTTAATACCTAAAACAGGATCCAGCAGGTGTTCCTGCAATATGGCCGCATCCAGGCTGGCTACAGGATCACTTTCGTTATACATCCCTTTTTTTATTGTTATTTTATACCACACACCGCCCAGATACATCCCGAAATCATGCAGTTGTTGTGGTGATCTTGCCGTAAAGTTTTTACTGATTGTAAAGCAGGAACTGATCTTTTCAAGATATTTGTCCGGGGTTAAACCGCCCAGGTCTTTGACAGCGCGGTTATAATCCATGACCATAAGTTGAGTGTGAGGAAAGAGTACAGCCAGCACCGATTCATATTCGTTTTTTGCACCTGCGGATTTATCCTGATTACGTTTGTTTCTGGCAACAGCGGCCGCGGCGGCGGCACGGTGATGTCCGTCAGCAATATAAAGAGCGTCCACCTGCTGAAATTCTTTTTTTATTTCTTCAATTTGTTTGACATCAGCTACAATCCAGGCTGTGTGAATCACGCCATCGTCGGCAGTGAAATTATATTCGGGAGTGCCGGCCGTTATTTTATCGACTATCTTGTTGAGATTTTGTCGCTCCCGATAGCTTATAAAAACAGGGCCAGTCTGGGCATTGACGGTACTTACATGATTAATGCGATCCTCTTCTTTGTTTTTTCTGGTCAGTTCATGTTTTTTGATTTTTCCGGCATCGTATTCGATAGCGCTCATCAATCCGACAATTCCTGTTTGCTTCCGTCCACCCATCTGCTGCCTGTATATATAAAAACACGGGGATTTATCCTGCAGCAATATCCCTTTCTCACGCATTTGAGCGAAGTTACGTTTAGCTGTTTGATAAATTAAAATGTCGTTGCTTTTAGTCTGGTCGGACACATCAATTTCTGATTTTTCCACATGCATAAAGCTCAGGGAATTGCCCTCAACTGCTTTTTGCGCCTCTTCCCTGGTCATAACGTCATAGGGTAACGACGCTACCTGGAACGCAAATTGAGGTTTAGGCCGGACAGCCTTAAATGGTAATACTAAAGCCATAATCAAATCTCCTGGGTGATTAAATCTACTCTTGCGCGACTGATAACATACTGTCATAATCGAGGCAATGCAAAATTTATCAAAATTATACTTAAATAAGTAAAGGAAAAACGAATGGCTAATCAACTAGTTTTTATTCACGGTTTGGAAAGCACAGCGCAAGGAACAAAGGGTCAATTTTTCCGGCAATTTTCCCCGCAGATGATTATCGAAGATTATACCGGAGATTTTGTCACACGCATGCTTAAACTCAAAAGTCTTCTTGCAGGCATTGCTGATTTGATCCTTGTGGGATCAAGCTATGGAGGGTTAATGGCCACACAATATGCTATAGAAAATGAAGACAAGGTAAAAAAGATGATTCTACTGGCGCCCGCTCTGAACCTTCCGGAATTCAGACCTCCCGGGCATACTAAGTTACATTTGCCGGTTATTATCTATCATGGGACAGATGATAATATCGTTGATCCATATACCGTAAAAACAATAGCCCTGAAATATTTCAGCAATCTGGAACATAATTTTGTGGATGATGATCATTCCCTTCATAAAACTTTCCCTTTGATCAATTGGAAGGAGCTGCTATTTGAAGACTGATAGCAGGAAAAACGTGGAATGCCGACTACCCCTCAATCTGATAAACTCAAAATACGCAGAAATATTTACGGCTTGACAATATCGCCCCCATCCCTTAACATGCCGCAAATTCATCAGGTTAAAATAAATTGGCTATGTATTCGAAAAAAATAGTTATTCGTTATACTCCGGACGCTGTTGCGCAACCGGTAATTTATGAACTCGTAAAACAATACGATTTAGTTTTTAACATCCTTAAAGCAAGAATATTTCCGCGCCGCGAGGGTATGATTGTTCTTGAACTCAGCGGTATAAAAGAAAATTTCGACCGCGGTATCCGTTTTTTAAAAGAAATGGGGTTGAAGGTTGAACCTCTATCCAAAAGTGTCAGCCAAAACAGCGATAAATGTGTTCACTGCGGAGCCTGCACCGCTTTCTGCCCTACAGGAGCGCTGGCTTTTGAAATTCAATCGCTAAAAGTCTTATTTGATGCTGAAAAATGCAACGGCTGTGAACTTTGCGTCTCCGCCTGCCCTGTTCGCGCCATGGAAATCAATCTTCTTTAAACAGATTTTGTGTCCTCCTACACCAGATGTAATCATCATTAAAACATCCCCATGCTTCGCACATGAAGTAATTAAGCTTAAACCCGTCATGCGCCGTGTAGATTCCGCGGATATGCGTCAGGCGATATGCCGGGAATTTTTTATAAAACTGGCCTCATTGAATTTTGCAATGCTCTTTGAGCGCGGCTACATCATCCGCCGCAAGTTCAAGCGAATCAGATTGAATTAGAGGGTACATAACGGCCTCAGCACTTTTACTGTGGTTTAAGCCAAGGGCGTGACCGAATTCATGGGCAAGGACGCGCACAAGCCGGTACTCGTTATCATACTGATAAATAGTAATTGACCGCTTGCCGTTTTTGTATTCATAAAAGCCTTCACAAAACTCACGGCCCACTGTGTTTCCTATGTTTTGCTGGTCAATTAAATCCAGGTTATTATTGGAGGCTATTTCATTGATTACCACGACTATACTATTGATTGTATCCACCAACGCTTTCATTTCTTCCTGGCGTCTGTGCAGATTATCACTCAAAGCGACTATTTCATTTTTTTCTTCCATCAACCGCATATGAATACTTTGCGGAACTCCGCCACGTCTGTTCCATGATTCAGTCTCGGCATTAAAGGCATTCACTTTTGCATTATAGACATTAAAGTCACTACTGAGCCCGGCTTTTTTCTGCTCATATTCGCTTTTTAAATTTTCCAGGCGTGATTTTAATTCTTCATATGAGCTCCTGGAACGATCAATTTTATAGTTGAGCTTCTTCAACCTGTCGGTGGCTTCCTGACGGTAGTCATAAAGAAGGTTTATTTCGATTACACCATCAGGATCCTCACGAAAAAGATCGCGATAAAATGGTTTTCCCCACATTGCTGCGGCTATATTTACGGCCGTTCGAAATTCCTCACGGGTGAGATTAAACCTTTCATCGACCTTGCCTAAACGGTAGGTTATGGGCTCCTTACAGGGATTAGGAGTCCGCATAAAACTGATAGTCAGAACAATTAAGATAGCCAGTAAAAAGAAAAATCTCCAGCCAATTGTTTTTGATGAAGTCGGCATATTAGAGAATTGGACAAACCTTAAATATTATTTTCCCGCTTTTTCATTTGAGTCTTGGAGTAATCTATTTATATCACCGGGAACTTTTTTACCTTTATTGAACAACTCCTTGGTATCCCGATAAAAATTCTTACATTTATTAGTTATTTCATCCGTACCGGCTTGAAATGTATCAATTGATTGTTTAATTTTTAGAGCCGCTTTATCCGGCTCTTTAAAATAATAATATCCACCGACAGCCATTAGAATAAACACCGCGACAAGTAACAGTTTAAAAAATTGTTTAAGAACAAAATATAGAAGCATAATGACAACAAAAATAACGAACAAAGTAATGACTGCCGGGTGTGCTGAAATGTAATTTACGATTGTATCCATACTGAGGCCTCCTCATTTATTTTGATTAAATTAATTTATCGTAATTTTACCATAAAATCCACATTTTGTTTAACCTTGACAAACTTTTGTTTGCCAATTAGATTTCGCCCCGGTAAACCACACGGTATTAAGCGCTGGAGTGAGTGTTGAGCAAAGTAGCAGATAAAATAAAAGTAGGGCTGACAACTTTAGGCTGTAAAGTAAATCAATACGAATCGGCAGCACTAGCCGAAGATCTGCAGCAAAAAGATTACTTCCTGGTTCCATTTAGCTGCTTTGCCGATGTTTATATCATCAACACCTGCACGGTAACGGCTTTTTCTGATTATCAGGCCCGTCAATTGATCCGCCGGGCTCATCGCGCTAATCCGCAGGCAAAAATTATTGTCACCGGCTGTTATGCCCAAATCGCTGCCTCAGATATTGCCGCGCTCGAAGGAGTGGCGCTGGTCGTTGGCAATGATCAAAAAAATACCATTCCCGAACTTCTACTTAGTGGCGGCACTGAAACCAGCCGCATTCTCACCGGCGATATTTTCCAGCAAAAAGAATTTCACAGTATGCCGCTTTCCAGGTTTATCGGCCGCACGCGCGCTTTCCTGAAAATTCAGGATGGATGCAATTCCTTTTGCAGCTATTGTATTGTCCCCTTTGCCCGCGGAAGAAGCCGCAGTATGCCGCAGCAGGAAGTGCTTAGCGCCGTGGTTAATTTTTCTTGCCAGGATTACAGAGAAATTGTGCTCACCGGAATCCATCTGGGTGCTTATGGGCACGACCTTAAACCGCCTACAAACCTCACCGATATGATACACCGGATAATCGATCAGGCCGGAAATACTCGAATCCGTTTGAGCTCCATTGAACCCGGAGAAATCACCGATGACTTGTTGCATCTTTTTAATAAAGAGGATATCATCTGTCCGCACCTGCACATCCCTCTGCAAAGCGGTAATGATAAGATCCTTAAGCTCATGAAACGCGATTATGATTCCGCCTGTTACCGGAAACTCATTGAGAAAATAGCCGCAACAATAAATGATGTTGCCATCGGTGTTGACGTGATGGTTGGCTTTCCATCCGAAGGGGAAGAAGAATTTAATAGTAGTTTGCGCTTGCTGCAAGATTTACCCGTTGCCTATCTGCACGTTTTCCCATACTCTGAAAGGCCGCAAACATCAGCACAAAAAATTCAGCCGAAAGTTACTGAATCGATAAAAAGGAAACGCGCGGCAATTCTTCGAAGCTTAGGCGCGAAGAAAAGAGAAGAATTTACGCAGCGTTTCCTGGGCAAAAAGCTCCAGGTGCTGGTGGAAAAAATTAAAGATAAGAAAACAGGTTTGATGAAGGGTTTTTCGCAAAATTATTTACCGGTTTTAATAGATGAATCAGATTTATCTGCGCTAAATAAAGTAGTCATCGTGCAAACACAAGATATTCATGAGGGGAAACTTTATGGAAAAATTGTCCATGGATGAAAATAGACTGAAATATTTACAGGATTTGGAAGAGAGGCTTAATTACAGGTTTAGCGATATCGACCTTCTTTCTATCGCCCTCACCCATCGATCATACGTAAACGAAAATCCGTATCCGCCCCTTGCCGACAATGAAAGATTTGAATTTTTAGGCGATGCCGTTTTAGGGCTTTGCGTGAGCGACCTGCTGATAAGTAAATATGTTGATTTTTCTGAAGGTACTCTTTCCAAGATTCGCGCCGGAATTGTAAACGAAAAGCCACTGACCAAGCTTGCTTTAAAGCTTCAGCTAGGGGATTGTCTTTTACTGGGAAAGGGCGAAGAAAACTCCGGCGGACGCACCAAAGATTCTCTTCTAGCCAATTCTCTGGAAGCTGTTATCGCGGCAATATATCTGGATTCCGGCTTTATCGAAGCAAAAAATATTTTAGAAATACTATTGGCGCCTCTTTTAGAGGATAGCATTTTACTTTCTCAGAGTTTCGATTACAAAACAGCTTTGCAGGAATTTTGTCAGAAAAGATATAAAACCGCCCCTGTTTATACGATAATTGATTCCAGCGGCCCTGACCATGCTAGGATTTTCGAGGTACAGGTAACGGTCGCGGATAAAACGCCGCAAACCGGCTACGGAAAAAGTAAAAAGGAAGCGGAAAAACAGGCTGCTCAAAAAGCATGGGAAATATTACAAATTGAAGAAAATTAATCATGAATCCGAAACCAACAGCGGTAGCGTTGAACAGTCCCATAGCAAACCTTTAATCATCCCTATCTTCATTATGAACAGCGGATGCCCGCACCGTTGCATCTTCTGCAATCAAAAAATTACTGCCGGAAATTACTCTACCCAAATAACAAAGGATTTTTTTGATACTGAGGTCAAATCTTATCTGGACTGGAATAAAAAACCCCCCTCAAAAGTGGAAATTGCTTTTTACGGCGGCAGCTTCACGGGGATTAACCCGGATTATCAGGAAACACTTCTTTCCTGGGCCAGCTCTTATGTTGAAGATGGGCGGGTCAACTCCATCAGAATTTCGACAAGGCCGGATTACATCACTCAAGACTGCCTTTCATTGCTGAATAAATACAATGTTTCGACGGTGGAAATTGGAGCGCAATCTTTTAATGATGAAGTCCTCCGCTTTGCCCAAAGGGGCCATGATGCCGCGGCTACAGTACTGGCCATGAAAACTTTGAAAGAACAAGGTTTTCGTACCGGCCTGCATTTGATGGCCGGCTTGCCGAAAGACACAAAAGATGGATTTATTAATTCCCTCGATAAAGCAATTGAACTCATGCCGGACACTGTGCGTCTTCATCCGCTTATTGTTTTGGACGGCACGGCTCTGGCGGAAGAATACCGGTTGGGAAAATACAAACCCTTGGAACTCACGGAAGCTGTCGATTTATGCGCACAGGCCTGGGAAAAACTATCAGCAGCCGGAATTCGCGTAATCAGAATCGGCCTGCAGGTAACTGAGGCATTGGAGAAAGAAGGAGCAGTACTTGCCGGACCATTTCATCCGGCCTTCGGCAGTCTGGTCATGTCTTCCATTTTTTATAATCATACGATAAACCTTTTGGCCAGTATTCCTCAGGAAACAAAAGAGCTCCGTTTTAATCTCTCCTCGCAGGATATGTCCAGTTTTCGCGGCATGGCTAATATGAACATCGCGGCGATAAAAAAGCTTTACCCCCGCGCAAATTTAATTGTAGAATCAATCTCCGGTCAGCCGCGCGGCGAAATTTCCGTAGCAACAGATTCGGGGAAATCTTTTAATCTGAAGGTTCCGGGAATTATTTAATTTATGCCGGTTATAAATCAAAGATGATATTGAGGCGGCCATGCGGAGGTAACGAGGCGTATTTTACACGCGTGACCTTCAGGTTATACGTTGAGGAAGCTGACAACGACGCCAATAAAAATAGCACTTTGATTTAGAATTGGAAAGGAGATAATTGACTTGTTTAGATCTGGCTTCATCGGCATCATTGGCCGACCCAACGTGGGTAAATCCACATTTTTGAATGCTGTTATCGGCGATAAAATTTCGATAGTTGCCGACAAACCTCAAACAACAAGAGACAAAATAACCGGTATAAAAAATTATCCGGACGCGCAGATGATTTTTCTGGATACTCCGGGAATACACAATCCCAAAACGCCGCTGAATCGTGCAATGGTGCAAACAGCAAAGAAAGCAATCGGTGATGCCGAAGTGCTGCTCATGTTGATCGAAGCCAATGCCGATGTTCATCATCATGATCTTTTTTTAATCGAGTCACTTAAGCAAGTCAAAGTTCCTGTTTTTCTGGTTATTAACAAAATTGATCTTATCGATAAACAGCTTCTTTTGCCACTCATCGACAAATTCCGTAAACTATATGACTATCGTGAAATTTTTCCCATATCAGCTTTAAAAGGTGACGGCATTGCCGAACTGCTTGCCGCCATCAAACAAATCCTGCCGGAAGGACCGCAATTATTTCCCGAAGATATTCTTACCGACGCGACCGAAAGATTTATCGCGGCTGAATTTATCCGTGAACAGATAATGATTCTCACCAACCAGGAAATCCCCTACGTCAGCGCCGTAACAGTTGATTTATTTAAAGAGGACGAAGAAAAGAACATAATCCGTATCAGCGCGACAATTAACGTCGAAAAAGAATCACAAAAGGTGATTATGATCGGTAAAAAAGGTTCTATGCTCAAAAATATCGGTACGCAGTCCAGGCTGCAGATGGAAAAACTCTTCGGCACTCGTGTTTTTCTGGAACTATTTGTGCGAGTCAGCAAAGACTGGACAAGCTCTGATAAGATGCTGCGGGAATTCGGCTTATTGAAGCCCTAAAAAGAGGATATAATTTTTAATGCAAGTGAAACCAGTAATAGCTATAGTTGGACGGCCCAATGTCGGCAAATCGACGCTTTTCAACAGAATTGCCGGAAAGCAAAAGGCTATTGTAATTGACGAGCCCGGCGCCACCCGTGACCGCAACTATATGGACTGTGTTTTTCAGGATAAGGCTTTCACCCTGATCGATACCGGGGGATTTGAGCCGGCGTCGGAAGAAAGAATTCTGGTGCAAATGCGTGAGCAGAGCAATCTGGCCATTGAAGAAGCGGATGTCATTATTTTTTTAATGGATGGAAAAGACGGACTTACCCCCTCTGATATAGAAATTGCCAAACAATTACGCGGGAAAGGCAAGAGTGTTTTTTATGTTCCCAATAAAGTAGATGGAGACCGTCATCAAGAAATGCTCACCGATTTTTACCGGCTGGGCATCGATCAATTCTATCCGATTTCCGCGCAGCACGGCCTGGGTGTTAATGAACTCCTGAACATCATTACCCGTGATTTCCCTGAGGCCGCAGACTACAAAGACGATCAGGATACCCAAATTAAAATTGCCATAGTCGGCAAACCCAATGTAGGCAAGTCATCACTGGTCAATCGCATCCTCGGCAAGGAAAGAAGCATTGCCAACCCTACACCCGGCACAACACGCGATGCTATTGATATGCCGGTAAAAGTGCACGGTAAAAGTTATCTGCTTATTGACACGGCGGGAATTCGCAGGAAAAGCAAAATCAGCCAGACTCTGGAAAAATATAGCGTTGTTCAGGCGCTCAAATCAATCAATCGCTGTGATATCGCGCTTGTTTTGATTGACGCCGAAGAGGGGCTGACCGATCAAGACACAAAGATTATCGGGCTTGCCTATGAGCGGGGCAAAGCCTGCATCATCGTAGTAAATAAATGGGATAAGATTGAAAAAGACAATTCTTCTGTGGGGAAATTTGTCGAGGATATTAAGGATCAAATCAAATTCATGGACTTTGCACCCATTATTTTTATCTCGGCAGTCACGGGACAACGCGCGCCGAAGATTTTTGATCTAATCGATACGGTTTACAGTCAATATACAAAGAGAATAGGCACGTCTCCATTAAATGATCTGGTGGAAAAATCCGTGCAGAAAAATCCGCTGGCGCGTTATTCAAACAAACAAATGCATATTTCTTATGCAACCCAGACAGATGTCAAACCACCAACTTTTGTTTTCTTTGTCAGCAACGCCAAAGGCATCCATTTTTCTTACGAGCGCTACCTGATGAACCAAATCCGTGAAACTTTCGGCTTTGACAGCGTACCGCTGAAGCTTGTCTTTCGGAAAAAACGATAGTGAGACTCCAATTTCAAAAACGCAGTGCATTGAAATTGGTAAGTCGAACTATCCCAGGAGCGTAGCGACGTGGGATAATGAGACTCAGGTTGCAGAAACGTAGTAAACTGTAACCTGCAAGTCGTAATGAGACTCGCTGAAAACGAGTGCAGCGAAGTATGAATAGTAAGGCGAATTAATGACATTCGCTGAAAATGAGTGAAACGAAATTTGAAGCGCAAATGGAATTATCCTGTATGCAGAGCATACAGTGGTATCCAATAGCCGATGGCTATTGGGAACTATCCCCGAAGCGGAGCGTAGTGGGATAGTGAGACTCAGGTTGCAGAAACATAGTGAACTGCGACCTTGTAGATATTTTCAGTAAGCATTTCTTACTGAAGTTAACAAATCGTCAACCTTGACGAAGACGCAAAACTTCAATCCGTAGTAAACAGATTTCATGTCCAACAAAAAACAGCGACACCAAACCTCACCTTTTTATGGTCAGTTTTGCATTGACATACAAGACCAATTTCTCTATACTTCTTCAATGTGAAAGCAAGTTCTTATCAAACAGGAGATAAACATGTCATTAGGTATAGTTATCAAGGTTCCTGAAGGGCTAGTATTAGCAGCTGAGAGCAGAATCACACTAGGAGTACAGATGAGTACTCCGATGGGAATTCATCAAATACCAGTATATTTTGATAACGCAAGCAAGCTTCTAAGCTTCTCTTCACCTAATAATTCAGTCGGAGTCGTAACTTATGGACAAGCGGTAATAGGTCAACAGAATAATCAGCGAACTGCCGCAAGTTTTATTTCTGAATTTGAGGCTGGATTACCTAAAAAACGTTTATCGGTCTTGGAATTTGCAGAAAAGATTAGTGAATTTTACTTAAAACAGTGGCGTTCAACTATGCCACCTGATGACAAAATAAATAATGTCCCTATCCCTAATATGACGTTTGTAATTGCGGGATTTAACCCCGATGACATATATGGCCAAGTCTATGTAGTTGAAATACCGCACATACCAAAACCAGTTGAACGAAGTAAGAATAATGAATTTGGTATCACATTTGGCGGACAGCATGAAATACTTTCCAGAATAATGATGGGTTACGATATTAGATTACCTGAAGCTTTACAGAAAGGTCTGAATCTTACTACTGAGCAAGCAGCTAAATTTCGTGTACTTCTTAACCAATTTGCACTTCCAGTTCCATTACAAGTATTAGCATTACAGGATGGGATTGATTTAGCATGTTTCTTTATACGAACAACAATGGACGCCCAAAACCTTTCTATCGGCATAAGAGGAGTTGGAGGAGCTATAGATGTAGCAATTATTAAACGCAATACGGATCTTCAATTTATTCAGCGGAAGCAGGAGCATGGCGAATCAAGGTAATAAACTTAGGAATCTAAAGGAGGACAAGGATGACACAAGAATTAACGACAGAATACACTATGGTAAATTACCTTGAAGCGACTAAAGCTTTGAGTTTGATGACATATACCTTTGCGGAAACCTCTACTATTGAAAGTGTTGGTAATTTTTTCGTGATTGAGGAAGCTAATATTGACATCTCTGATAAGCTTCTCGAAGATGGCAGTCTTATGCAAAGTGTAAATAAAGCTAGACAAGAAATGAGAAGAGGTGTTGCATATTTTTCGCATAAAGATGTTTTTGGGAGATAATTATTTACGGTGGAAGCTAAATATCTTCCAGAATTTTTTGAGTCACTCAAAAAGTACTCTAGTATAAAAAATAGTGTTGATAAAAAAATCAAATCATTGTTACAATCTCCATTTGGTTACGGTGAACCATTAAAATATGACCTGGAAGGTCTAAGCAGTTGTGCTGTTAAACGTAATTTTTTAATTATTTATGTTTATTGCAGAGAATGTAGGATAAAGAACTATCAGAGTATTAATGCGTGCGCGGACTGTAACGAAACACCAGATGAAACTATAAAATTTCTAACTATCGCACCTCACGACATGGCATATAAACTTAACCCAAACAAATTCAGATGACACCTTACTTAATTATTATAAAATTAATCGTCCTTTCACTGTTGAAGCATTAATTAATAAGGGATAATCATCGCCGCTAATTTTAGGCTCAAAAACAGCAGACTCCTAGCTGGAGTCATGAGATCAGGCCTCTCTACTTTCTACACCCACCACTTATTCCGATTCACCCTTCCTCAATTATTACTCTTGTCATTTTAAAATAAATTTGCAAGTATTGCCGCAAATTTATAGCCTTTAAATTTCAAAGGATAACGAGGCGGCAAGGAGAAGGCACCGCAGGCGTATATGATAATACGTTGAGGACGCCGACGACGCTGCCAACAAAGTTAGCCAAAGAAATTTCAAGGCTATCATGGATGGTAGTTTTTGATTTACTTACGTAACGTCAGCCTGTCTTTTTTAGATAAAAAGCTGTTTGACAATATCAACTGGACAATTCATCCCAAAAGCCGCATCGGCCTGGTTGGCGATAACGGCACGGGTAAGACGACTCTGTTCCGGGCAATACTTGAGCAAGTTCATCTCGATTCCGGCATCATTGATATTCCCAACAGGAAACAAAAGACGATCGGCTATCTGCCGCAAGACTTGGTGGAGCTTGAATCTATTCCCCTGATCGAGTTTCTCAAGAAAAAAAGCGGGATTGCCGCGCTGGAAGAATCCATAAAAGATCTGGAACACCAAATCTCTCAGGCCAAACAAAATACGGCAGAATACAAGAAGCTCTCCCAAAACTATTCCGATGCAACTGCGCATTTCAGCGTTTTGGATGGTTACGCTTTTGAAGCCAGAGCCAAACAAGTGCTCAAAGGCTTCGGGTTTAAAGAAAGTGACTTTACTCAAAGTTGCGCTTTATTCTCCGGCGGCTGGAAAATGCGTATCCTGCTTACTTCAATTCTTCTGGCGAGGCCGGACATCATGCTTTTGGATGAACCGACAAATCATCTTGATACGGAAAGTATGGAATGGCTGGAGTCTTATCTCAAAGACTACCCGGGAACAATCATCGTTATTTCTCATGATCGTTTCTTTCTCGATAAAATCGCTCTGCAAATTGCCGAGCTCTCCTCCTTTAATATTCATATTTACAAGGGTAATTATTCCCATTTTTTAAAAGAAAAAATAAGACGGCACGCTGCTTTGAAAAAAGAAATGGAACTGCAAAAAGCGCAAATTAAAAAAATTGAAGAATTTGTGGAACGCTTCCGTTACAAAGCAACCAAGGCTGCACAGGTGCAAAGCCGCGTTAAAATGCTGGAGAAATTTGCCGCGGTGACGCTCGAAGCAAAATCCAAAAGCGTAACCATGAAATTCCCTGAAGGTAAAAAAAGCGCTAAAGAAGTAGTTAAGGCAATTGATCTGGGTCACAATTACGGCAGCACAAATGTGTTTAGCAATCTAAATTTCACTTTATTTCGCGGCGACAAGGTGGCTTTTGTCGGTGTCAACGGCTCCGGCAAATCAACATTATCGCGTCTTTTGAGTCTGACGGAACAACCTTCTTGCGGATTAGTAAAATATGGAGATGGCGTAAACATGGCTTTCTTTTCTCAGGAAAGCTCGGAGAACTTAAATTACGAAAAGACTATCCGGGAGGAAATAAATTCCGTACCTACTCATGCATCTGATCAGAATAAACGCAACCTTCTGGGCACTTTTTTATTTTCGGGAGATGATATTTTTAAACCGGTTTCTGTCCTTTCCGGCGGAGAAAAATCGCGTCTGGCTCTTTTAAAAATTATGCTTCTCGACACAAACTTTCTGATCCTTGATGAACCGACCAACCACCTTGATTTGAAGACTAAAGATATTTTTCAAAACGCGCTTTGCAACTATCACGGCACTGTAGCCATCGTTTCGCATGACCGCTATTTTCTGGATCATCTTGTCAATAAAGTTTTTGAACTAAAAGACGGTTCAATCAACGACTATCATGGCAATTACACATATTTTATCGAAAAACGCAGCCAGGCAATAAACCAAACAAGAGATGATAACACTTCACAACTATCATCTAAAGAACAGGCCTTTAAGCCAAAGGATAAAAAAAGATTGGAAGCCGAGGAGAGAAACAAACTCTCCAAAATAAAAAATGCCTGGAAAAAAGAACTTTCGGCTGTGGAAGAAAAGATAGAATTACTGGAAATAAAAAAATCCGGTCACGAAACTGCCCTATGCGATCCGCAGACACACAAAGATTCCGCTAAAATTAAGGAACTCCAGATAGAATTGAAAGATATTACGACTCAGCTGGAAAATTATTATAATATTTGGACGGACATCAGCTCCAAATTGGAATAACTCTTCATAGCCAACAACGGCATCGTCATCGGCTAATATGATTGAAAGATATATTAAGCCCCGTCTAACCTGGGTTTTTCCATATTTTGATACCAGGAAGCAGGATCAGTCAAGAATTCCTGAGTATCGCGCAAAGAAAGAAGATGATCACGCTCGACACTGGCTATCAAATTAAAGAAGGCTTTTTCCTTGGGATCGGTGCTTTCTTTCTCCAGTTTTGTATAAAGAGCAACTCCTCTGGCTTCAAAATCAATCGCAGTGCGTATTGCCTTCAAATCGTCTTCACTGCCGGCAATGCGGGCAGACTTTTTACCCGACATCGATTGTAAAATGCTGCTGGATAAAGATTTCTTTACTATCAGCGGAACAGTTGCCGGCCATTTCTTTTGTTTTTCCCATTTATCATGCAATGCTTTCAGGACTTCGTAATGTTCCTTTTCCTCGTCGGCTATTTGCTTGAACATATTTTTGCCGGCCATGTTCTTTGTCTTGCGGGCATTGGCCAGGTAAAACTCTCGCTCCTTTTCTTCATTTTCCAGTGCAAAAGCTAAAGCATTCATCCTTTTATCCATCGTGATACCCCCTGTGTTGACGCTCAAGTAAAAACTTTTGATGTATTATTTATTGTTTTCCTTAATGTCTGAAATATATTCGGCAATGTTAACACAATGATCGGAAATACGTTCCAAATGAATGAGCATCTCTACAAAAACAGGTCCTGCCTCCGCGCGGCATAAACGGTTATGAAATCTTTTAAGATGCTTATCTCTGGCTACTTTCACTTTAATATCGATATCTTCTTCCCGCCTGATAATGTCACTATTTTTCTCATTGCTGTATGAGTCAATAAGAGACATGGAATCATCAATATTATGTCCTACCAAAGAAATAATTTCCTGCAATTCCTTCTCACCTATCTCGCTAAATTTGATCTTTTTATCTTCCTTTTGTGTGGCCAATTCAGTTATTGCAACCACATGATTACCGATGCTTTCAATGTCCGCAGTAATTGCTGTAAAAGAAAAAAGCTTTTTTGAAAGGCGCGCTGAGAGATGCTGCGCCGATATTTTCCATAAGAACTTTGTTATTTGCCTGCGCAAATTATTAACGACCATCTCGATGTAGGAAATGTCTCTTTTTCTGCCATCCTTATAAGATGTTATTACATTTACACTTAATGAATACATTTTACGGACCAGACTGATTTCTCTTCGCATTTCCTTGTGCACATTATCCAGAGATTTTCCCACGTCGGATAGATACCTCGGATCCAGGAATTCCGGCCATATGGGCAGAGCTTCATCTTCTCCGGGTAATATTTTTTTCATTAAGCTGGCGAAAGGCCGCAGAAGAAAAATAAAGGCAATTACAATGACAAGATTAAGTAAAAAATGCGCCCAGACAATTTGTTGCGCAACGCTGGAAGAAAGGCTCTTCAATATTGCTATATAGAACGGCATAAAAAGAAGACACAGCGCCACACCGGCACATTTAAAAATCAGATGCGATGCAGCGGTTCTTTTCCCACTAACTGTTGCTATTGCTCCGGCCAAAAGAGCGGTAACAGTTGTGCCGATATTTGCTCCCAGAATTACGGGTAGAGCATTTTCCAGCGAAATTAAATCCTGCTGTGCTAAAAGCGCCAAAATGCTGATTGGTATGGCCGAAGCATGAACAATGCCTGTTACGACCACTCCCAGAATAATCCCGAATGCAGGACTCTTTGTCTGGGCAAAGAAGTTCAAAAAAGACGGCGAATTTTTTAAAGGTTCCGCTGCCTGACTCACCAAATCTAAACCAAAGAAAATTAAACCGAATAAAAATATCATTTCGCCGGCAATTTTCCATTTATCGTGACGGATCAACCACAAAATACCACCTAGAGAAATAAATAGCGGGGAGATTTCTGTAAAGCGCCAAATCACAAATTGCACAGTCAATGTAGTACCGATGTCGGCGCCCAAAATAATGGCCAGTGAGCTGTAAAAACTTATCAAACCGGCACTAACCATACCGATGGTGAGTGCTGTAGAAGCGGAAGAACTCTGAAAAATAATTGTCGAAAGCGCACCGGTAAAAAGACCGTAAACAGGTTTATCTACGGCATATTTAACTAATTCCTTTATGCGGGAATTAATTAAAGTCCCGACAACAGAAGACAGACGAACCATGCCAATTAAAAATAATATTATGCCGCTGATCGCGATAATGATTTCTTTCATTGCTGAGCTTTACCCTCCCCGCCTCCTTCGTGGAAAAAGCAGCGGATATTTATTGATTTATACATAACTACTTATATATCAAACCGTTTGTCATGCCGGGCGCATGCCGGGTGATCCGGCATCCAGTATTTTCCTGGATTCCGGCCTTCATAACCTGAAGGTCATCTACGACCGGAATGACAGTATGCGCAATTCAATATGTCGCTGTGTCTATTATCTTGAAGCTAAAATAGTTATTAATCAACTTTTTTAAACATCTTTCCTTTGGCACCACATACTGGACAAGTTTCCGGCGCCTCTTTCTCCGAAGTATAGCCGCATACCGGGCAAACGTAATAGCTGTAGGATTCTTTCGCACCTTCCAGATTATCAAACATTTGCTGATAGAGCCGGGCATGAATTTTCTCCACTTCGTTGGCAAAATTAAAAGTTCGCTCCGCCTCTTTATTGCCTTCGGCTTTAGCCGTCGCAATCATTCCCGGATACATGCTTTTGAACTCATGAGTTTCTCCGGCTATCGCTTCTTGCAAGTTTTCCTTTGTGGATCGAATTCCTTTTAATGCCCGCAAATGGGCGTGGGCGTGAACAGTTTCAGCTTCCGCAGCCGCCCGAAACAGCCTTGCAGCCTGCGGAAAACCATCCTGATCGGCTTTGGCAGCAAATGCCAGATATTTACGGTTTGCCCGTGATTCTCCGGCAAAAGCTTCCTTCAAAGCATCTTCGGATTTAGACATAAATTTCTCCTTCAATTATTTTTATCGTAAATTTAAATAACAACGTATTGATATACTGACAAATTTATTTTAAAATCACAAGAGCAATAATTATGAACGAATTGCCTTAAATAAAATTTAGAGAAGAAATAATGTCTGCTCAAAATGTTATTATACCGGAAAAGAAATTTTTTAAATATCTATTTAAAGACATCCGCCCACAATCAAAGAATGAATATCATTTTATAAGTATGATAAATAATCTTCCTGTAATGATAAAAGATTGTCGAGGTTAGTTTCTGGAATTGAATTTTTTTTCCAGCTCTCTCATGTTGTAATCTTGATAAATCTCGGAATTAAAAAAAGCCTTTTCGTAAGAACTATTTAATACCAGCATGATGATGGCAGATGTTATACTTTTAGTATCAAACAATGTTTGAAAGAAACGCTTCATTTTTGTTTGAGATGCATAAAAATTTTTCTTTACATAATGCATTCCTTGATAAACTTCTTCAATTTCCAGCAATTGTGGTTTAAACAGCATTCGCGTAAATGTGTAATGCTTCCATGCATCGGGATATTTCGTATCGATAATGCGGTTTTGTTCATATAGCTCGTTATAAAATTTTGTTCCGGGCAGAGGAGTTGGTTTTGTAATTTGTAAAATATCTATTCTTGATTCCAAAATGAAATCTAATGTTTTTTTAAAGCTCCTAACTGTGTCGTTGTCGCAACCAAGGATGAAACAGCCAACTATTACGATACCACTTTTTCTGATGTTTTTTATAAGGTCCAGGTAGCTATGCTTCTTAAGATAAGCGGCATTTATATTTTTGTTGTATATTTTCAGACTGTCCATTTCAACCGATTCAATTCCAATCAGCACAATACGCACACCGGCTTTATAGGCAAGCTTCAGAAGCCTAACATCTTCACCTAATTGTAAAGAAGCCTGAACATAAAAATATTTTTTTATTTTATTTTTGATGATGGCCTTGAAAAACTCTTCCAACCATATTTTACCACTTGATGCTTTATCGCTAGCTGCCCCCTCATGTCCTAGAATATTATCGTCAACAAACATTACAATTTTATTTTTTATCCCGGACAGTTCCTTGATGACATCATCAACTTTTCGTCTGCGAAATTTTCGGCCATTAAATCTTGTCACGGAACAAAAGCTGCAATCCATAGGGCATCCCCTGGACGTCAAAATGGTTCCCCACAGATAACGATCGTTTTGCATATATTTCATTTTTGGAAAAGGTATGTTTTCCAAAGGAAGGAGTTCGGCGTAATATTTTGCTTTTAAACTCCTATTCTCAAAATCATCTAAAACCTTGTGCCATACCGATTCAGCTTCACCTATAACAACCGCATCACAATAATTCAGAGCCTCATCCGGCATCGTTGATACATGTATGCCACCCATCACGACGGGAACTGATTTTTTACGGTACACTTGAGCGATTTCATACGCGCGGCGCACATGGGCTGTGTAGGATGTAATGCCAACAATATCAGCTTCAGGGTAGTCTAAAGTCTCTATGTTTTCATCTATTATTACAATTTTATATTTATCTTCGGGTGTAAGAGCGGCAATATATGCCAGGGAAAGCGGGGCCATTGATGACGATTTATAAGCGCCTAAACTGGATTTTTTTTCGACAGGATTAATAAGTAACAGCGTATACATTCTTTAAAATGCTCTTTAAGGTAGTGTAGTGATTTTATATTGGATAAGTGTTTTTTTCAGAAGGAAGTATAAGGAATACGTCCTTGTATGTCAATGAAATATAGCCACAACTTGTCAGATTTTTAAGTTTAAAACATTGATGTAGCTTTACCTGAACTTTCAATTTACTAAAAGCACTATCCCCAATATTTAATATATCAATCAAGTGACACATGGAAATAAACTTTCCCCTAAGTTTGAAATATAGCTATAAAGAAAATATCAATTATTCATTGACAATATTAGCAAAATACTGTTATATTTCAATAAATTTTAAGATTGTAAATCTTAAATAATGTTAATTTTACCTCTTATTATCTTTTAGATAAAGGAGATAATGTTATGAAGGCGGCAAAGTTTAAACCTGCGGTTACTCCTGCTCGATATATTTCACCACATGATTCTCAGTTTTGGACTTTTCAACATAAAGAACTCCTCTCCGCAACCGGAAACGGGCGGCCTTGGGATCAAAAAAAACTCGTCAATAAATTAAATCACACCAACTTTATCGATAGTTATGTTTTTATTCTTTTGCACAATAGAAAAACCGACGAATATTTTTTAATTAAAGCTTACCCCCAATCTTGCATAAAAAATGAACTCATTTGCCGACTGGATTTACAAGATAATTTTCTTGATCAAACTAAATATAGTTTGGATTATTTAATGATCGACGATGGGCTTACTGCTATATTAGCGCCCGTCCAACTCTTCAGTGTGGAGGGAAATACACTGAAATTAAACCTGCCTGATGAAAGCCGCGTCATAAAAACACGTAAAACCAGACGCTATTACTGTCATAATATAAACTGTGAAGTAATCCAGGATGATTTTAATGCCCAAGGCACACTTGTTGATTTTACACCCAGCGCCTTTGGAATAGAATTAACCGGATATAAAAACATGAAAGGGTTTGACGAAAAAATACCCGGATTGATCAATCTTTACCAAAACACCACTAAACTTTTTTCCGGTTTTTGCCGCTGTATCCGTAACGGTATTAAATCACATGAGGGTAAAGTTGTATTTGAACCAATCAGCACACAAATGGCTTTATTTCCCAAAAGAAAAATGCGTAATCCCCGTCAGCATATCACACCTCCTTTCGCGATTATTTATAAAAATCCATTCTTTCAAAAGAATATAGAAAGAGACATTCTAGAAATTTCTACATCTGGCTTTTCTGTATTGGATAATATAGAAGAAGAAACTCTGCTGCCCGGAATGATCATTCCGAATATGTCCATTGTTTATGCTGGTATTTTGAAAATGGATTGTTCCGTTCAAGTGGTTTACCGCCAGGAAGATCGAGAAAATAAAATTGCACAATGTGGTCTGGCAATTACGGATATGGATGTTCAGTCCTATAGTCATTTCAACCATATTTTAGGGGCGCATCTCGATAATAACGCCAGCGTTTCCACAGAAGTAGATATGGAATCTTTATGGGAATTCTTTTTCGATACCGGCTTTATTTATGGAGAAAAATATCAGCATCTCCAACCTTACCGCAAAACCTTCAAAGAAACATACCGAAAACTGTATCAAGATAATCCGAATATCGCGCGGCATTTTGTTTATAAAAAAAACGGGGTAATTTATGGGCATATGTCGATGGTGCATGCTTATCGCCCATCTTGGTTAATTCATCATTATGCCGCCAGACCAATGGAAAGTAAGATAGCCGGCCTCATGGTTTTAAGGCAGATAATACATTATATTAATGGTTTTTACCGTTTTGCTTCCGGAGGAATGGATTATGTAATGGCCTATTACCAGCCGGAAAACGAAGCAATGAATATGATATTTGGAGGTTTTGCTGATTATTTAAGAAACACCAAGGAATGTTCTCTGGACTTGTTTTCATACATACTACTCCAGAAGATATCTTTTAACCATGAGCTTCCCGTAGGATGGCTTTTACGCGAATGTTGTGCGGACGACTTTAGAATACTGAAAAATTTTTATGAAGACCATTCCGGAGGACTCTTGCTGAACGCATTCGGACTCGACTCTCCAATAACACCATTAAGAGAATCATTTGCGAAAGCAGGGCTTAAAAGAAACCTTCAAATATTTTGCTTATGCAATAACGGTCAGCAAGCAGCTTTTTTTATTGTCAACAAATCCGATCTCGGACTAAACCTTTCTGATTTGCTGAATGGAATTACTATATTTATAGTTAATGATGAAAGATTAAAATGGGATATTATTTTGGCTGCCATTAATAAGCTTAGTTTCTATTATAAAGAGGGGCACATACCTCTCCTTATTTATCCGTCTAATTATCTTTCCGGACAGGGATATAACGCTAATAAAAATTATCAGATTTGGATATTAAAAATCAGTTCAACTTCAGATCGGTACCAGGAATACATGAAGAGAAAATTCAGAATTAGTTATAGGACAGAACGATGAAAAACGTTCCTCTGTATAACAGCATTATTATAAAAGGTTACATTGATTATCTGGAAAAATATTATCCAAATGTAGACATAAAGGAACTATTAGCATGTTCTAATATCACTAATTACGAGTTGGAAGACAGAGGGCACTGGCTAACTCAAGAACAAGTCAATCGTTTTCAAGAATATGTAGAACGAGTCACTGCCAATCCTAACATTGCCAGAGAAGCCGGAAGATATCTAGGTTCTCTCAAGACTTCTGGTTCAAGCATTTTACGTCAATCTGTAGCAAAATTTCTCTCACCTTATATAGCTTATTGGGCTGCAGAAAAAATTGGGTCAACAATTAGTCGCCATCAAACCATGAAAGTCACTAAATTAGCCAACAATAAAATAGAAATAATTGCCACTTCTAATCCAGGCGTTAAAGAAGAACTTTTTCAATGTGAAAATAGGCTTGGCATGTTTGAAGCTGTCGCGGAAGTATTTACTAAGAAATACTCAGATATTGAGCATCCTGAATGTATACATCGTGGCGGTAGTCGTTGCCGTTATATAATAACTTGGGAAATGCCTACATCGATTCTATGGAGCAAAACAGCAAAATATTTATTTATGTCAAGCATAATTACTTCAATACCTCTTTTCTTTTTTCTACCCTTAACCCATTGGTTAATTTTCCTATTATCTTTATTATTAATATCTATTGCATTATTACTATATGGCAGTGTTCTCCAAAACAAGGAAATGATTAGAAACTTAGAGAATCAGGGCAAAGCAGCTGATGATTTAGTCGAGCAAATAAACTTACGTTACAATGAGTCATCCCTTATCAAAGAAATAGGTGAGGCGGCCTCCAGCATTCTGGACCCTAACAAACTTTTGAATTTTATTGCGTACACTTTGCAAAAACGCCTGCAATTTCACCGCGGCATGATAATGCTTACCAATCAAGAAAGAACAAAGCTCATTTATACTGTCGGTTACGGCTACACACCCCAAGAAGAAGCTATATTGACAAAAATAGACTTCCATCTTACCAATCCTCAATCCAAAGGCATTTTCTATTTGGCCTATCACGATCAAAAGCCATTTCTTATCGATAATGCAAGCGATATTACAGATGATCTTTCCGAGCGAAGTTTAAAACTTATGAAAGACTTTGGAGTTTCTGCCTTTCTTTGCGTTCCAATCATTTATGAGGGAAAATCCGAAGGCATTCTGGCCGTTGATAACACCAAATCAAAAGGTCAAACCACACAAAGCGATTTGAGTTTGCTCACGGGTATCGCTCAGCAAATAGGTATCAATTTAAATAACGCTCTGGCGCACAAAAAAATCAAAGAAAGCGAAGAACGCTTTCGCAATTTGAGCAATAATTCTCCTGATATTATCTATCAGCTTGATATAAATGGAAAGTTTAAATATGTTAATCCAGCTTGGGAAGAGCTTTTGGGGCACAACAGGGATGATCTTCTCGGTAAAATTCTTACAGACTTTATGCGTGAGGATGAACGCGCGGCTTTTGATCACATTTTCCAAATAATCGTTGATGATAAACTAACCATCAGAGATAAAAATTTTATCATGTTAAACAAAAAAGGCTTGCCACGCCATATAACTTTTACCGGAGCGCCGGATTTAGACGAGGAAGGAAAAGTTATCGGTGTTGTCGGCACTCTCAAAGACATCACCAGACTGCGCAGCATGGAGGCTCAGCTACTGCAGGCCTCCAAGATGGAAGCGATGGGCACTTTAACCGGTGGAATAGCCCATGACTTCAACAATATCATTCAAGCGATTATGGGATACAATCAATTAATGATTTCCGGAAAAAGCGGCAACGAAACAGATATGCTTTATCTTAACAGCGTTGGAGAACTGATTCAGCGCTCCCGTGAGCTGGTGAAACAGTTGATGCTTTTTAGTAAGAAAGTGGAGCCTCTGTCGACGGCTGTCAATATTAATGATGAAATTAAGAGCATGCAAAACCTGCTGGTGAAATCCATTCCCAAAATGATTGAAATAAAAACCAACTTCGATGAAAAGATATTCTCTATCAACGCTGATTCAACGCAGATCGGACAAATCATTATGAATCTGGTTATCAATGCCCGCGACGCTATGGGAGATAACGGAACAATTACCATATCAACAAAGAATCTCACTTTGCAGGAAGATACTACAATCGCAGGTGTTAATATTCCCGCAGGCATTTATATTGAATTTTCCGTTGCCGATACGGGCTGCGGTATGGAAAAAGATGTTATGCAGCGAATCTTTGAACCATTTTTCACAACCAAGGAGGCTGGAAAAGGAACTGGCCTGGGACTGGCCGTAGTTAATGGAATTGTAAAAAATCACAATGGCTTTATTTATTGTGAAAGCGAACCCGACAAAGGAACAACCTTTAAAATTGTATTCCCCGCCTCAACATCCGGTATACCAATTCAGAAAATTGAAGAACAGCTTCAACAATCTCCTTACGGCACAGAAACAATTCTTTATGTCGATGATGAAAAAAGCATACTGGAAACGGCAAAAGAGACTTTAACCTTCTATGGATATAAAGTAACAACGGCTATGAGCGGCGAACAGGCGCTAGAGATATACAGCTCTCAAAGAGAAAAAATTCAACTCATTATTCTGGATTTAATAATGCCCGGCAAGGGGGGCAAAAAATGTCTGATTGATCTATTGACGATTAATAATAATGCTAAAATATTAATGACCAGCGGTTATTCCAGCTCCCAGCAAACAGAAGATTTAACCAAAGCGGGGGCGGCAGGTTTCATCAACAAACCATATAACCCGGATGAATTACTTCTCAGCATTAGAAGTATTCTTGATAGCCCTGCCTCACAATAACGGTTTTTCCCCCTTGCAAAGTAACAAAGGCGTATAAGTAAAAATTCTGGGATCAGCCAAATATTTTATTAAATCGGCTTTAAATTGTTTATAACCACCGGGGTATAATTTTATTATACTTTCAACCTTTTTCTCCGACATTTCTATTTTTTTTATCAAATTAAATTTATCTTTATCCTTAATTTCTCCATAAATTAAATTATGCGCCATCAACTCTACTTCAATATTCTCAAATCCGTTATCATAAAGGAAACTGTAGAGCTTTCTCCCCACAAATGTGTCAAAATTATATTGTTCATCTATGAAGTTCATGATCTTGGGCAATATCACGGCAATTTGCTCCGGAAGCTCATAGTAATTCAAACAGTTATAATCCAAATCGATCAGGCAAATGTGACCGCCGGGTTTTACACAATTCTTTATTTTTTTAACTAAATCCGGAGCTTCTTTTCGAAAGTACTCCAGTACAAACCTTACCCAGACGAGATCAAATTCACCTAGCCACTCCATTGATTGACGCAAATCCTGCAAGTGAAACTCAATTCCTTTTTCATCGCCATAATGTTCTTTTGCATAGATTATGCGGGCTTCGGAAAAATCAATTCCTACGATATTTCCCCCGGGCTGAATCATTTCATGCAACAGCGCAGTTGTTTTCCCCGAACCGCAGCAAACGTCGAGGATACGCATTCCCGGCTTCACACCACACCATAGAGCTTGCCTGCGGATGGCTGCCGGATCAGTCTTAACATCGAGACGAACAGTCTCGTCTTCGCTTTCCATGAGATATTCATCAGACGTACTGGAATTTTTCACCGGCGAATCTTCGCGCATAATCCCCTCCTGTAAGAAGAACACAAGAACAATAATAATGTTTTAATCAAAAGGAAAAAGTGGATTGCACGTGACCGTACGCTTTAGAGCCGCAGCACAAGATCACCTGTTTTAATGTATGTGCTCTTTAGCAAAAAAAGCAGATAAAATCAAGGAATTTGAACTATAAACAAATATGTTTTGTGTATTTAGTCTCCTGAACAATACTATGAACCGTATTGTTCTTTCATCCAACTCTGGTAAGCGCCGGTCTTAATATTCTCCACCCATTTCTTCTGACTTAAATACCAATTGACTGTCTTACGCAGACCGGATTTAAATGATTCCCGTGGAGACCAACCAAGCGCTGTATTTAGTTTGGCAAAATCAATCGCGTAACGTCGATCATGTCCGGGACGGTCCGAAACGAATGTGATCAGCTGACGCCGCGGCCTTCCATCAGTTGCCGGTTTAATCTCATCAAGAATATCACAAATCAGCTGAACGATTAAAATATTTTCCATTTCGGCATTGCCGCCAACATTATACATTTCCCCGATCACGCCGGAATTCATAATTGTCCAGATGGCGTCACAATGGTCTTCGACATAGAGCCAATCCCGAACATTTTTACCATCGCCGTAAACAGGCAGAGGCTTTCCTTCCAGAGCGTTGAGAATGACCAGCGGAATAAGCTTTTCCGGAAATTGATATGGGCCATAATTGTTCGAACAGTTGGATATTGTAGTGGGCAGACCAAAAGTTTTATAGTACGCACGCACAAGATGGTCGGAAGCCGCCTTTGATGCGGAATAAGGACTGTTCGGCCTGTATGGCGTATCTTCCCGAAAAAGTCCTTCCGCGCCGAGACTGCCGTAAACCTCGTCTGTGCTGACATGATGAAATAGTTTAAATTTATCTCCTCTGGCCTTTGCACTTTCCAGAAGATTAAAAGTTCCAACTATATTTGTTTGGATAAAACTCCCCGGATCTTTTATGGAACGGTCAACATGTGATTCGGCGGCAAAATGGCAAACCGCATCAATATCATGCTCACCAAAGACCTTTTCCAGTTTAGCGGCATCACAAATATCGACTTTTTGGAAAGCATATCTTGCTCCAAAGTCCGCTGCAATACCGTCCAGATTTTCCGGATTACCCGCATACGTCAATTTGTCCACATTGATTATCCTGCCGGAAAAAGTTTTATCATTAAACAAATTACGAATAAAATTACTGCCGATGAATCCACTACCTCCAGTTACCAATAGATTACTGAATCCTCTTTCACTTTTTCTTTTTGTCTTCATATTTCGGTAAGAGCCTTTCTCTCTTCTTTATTATTCGCAGGTCTTTACCCAAATTCACGGCTTTGAACTATTCCTCAATTATGGAATCCAGTGCTAATGCCTGGTCATGTCCAAGCGGACCTGCGTCGCCTCCTCCTTGCCGCAGCTAGCGCAGGATAATTCGGCTTGGCAATTTCAATGCACTTCGTTATTGAAATTGGAGCCTCATTACCGCCTCTATATCATCTTATATTTAGAAATGATATTATATCTCCCCTGCCCTTTTGGGATATCCTGTTATGGAACGAATTTCTTCGTAGAGTGGTTTCAGCCTTTTATACATTTGTTTGTAAACGCGTTTATAAAGCTGGTCGTAAATCTTATGTGTAGTCATATTTGGCTCAAAGAATTCTCCGATCCGTGTCATTTCCTCCACGGCGGTTTTAAAATCACGATGAAGTTTTAGCCCAACTGCCGCGTCTATCGCCGCGCCCAAACCGGATGTTTCATAAATATGCGGCCTTGCTGTGGGCAATCCGAAAATATCCGCGGTAAGCTGCATCGCCGCGTTACTTTGTGAACCACCACCGGATACGCGCAATTCGGTTATATCCACCCCGCTTCGTTTTTCCTCACGTTCCTTACCTTCGCGCAATGCATAAGCCAAACCTTCCAGAATAGCCCGGTACAGGTGAGCCCGATTATGAACATCACCAAAACCGATTACCGCGCCTTTGGCTTCAGGTCCCGGCTCTTTGATGCCCGGCGACCAATAAGGTTGCAGAATCAACCCCATCGACCCGGGCGGTACTTTGTGTAAAAGTTCCTCAATAATTGTTTCTGTCTCTACGCCACTCGCTTCTGCTATTTGTTGTTCCAGCTGGGCAAATTGTTCCTTAAACCAGCTGACCATCCAATAACCGCGAAAAATTTGTATTTCCAGACTATAAGCATTGGGCACAGCTGAAGGATACGGAGGAATGAGTGGAATTGCTTCGATGTACTTATAGTGAGTAGTGTTGATCGTGGCCGTCGTTCCGTAACTCAAACAACCGATATGTGGCTCAAGACAACCTGCGCCGATCACCTCACAAGCCTTATCTGCGGCAGCTGCTATCACCGGTAGTCCTTCCGGTATGCCGGTTTCAGCGGCAGCACTGCGTGTAATATGTCCCATAACCTCTGCAGGTTCAACCAGCTCCGGTAACATCTCCGGCTCCACCTTCGTTACATCCCATTTCCAATCCCAGGAAGAAGCCCATCGCTTCTTCTTATAATCAAAAGGAACATAACCAACCTGACAACCGACGGAATCGACAAACCTGCCTGTCAGGCAGTAAGTCAGGTATCCGGAGAGAAAAAGAAATTTGTGTGTTTTACTCCAAATCTCCGGTTGATGAAGCCTGATCCAATTACACTCAGCTTCAGCTTGCAGATAAGCTACTGTTTCCGTCATACCCGATACTTTAAACGCGAGACCCCATAGACCACCCACCGGCTTTAATCCGCTTGTGCGCCGTTGATCGAGCCAGACTATTGCCGGACGCAAAGGCTTTCCATTTTTATCAACATTGATCATTGTGGCGCGCTGAGTTGTAATAGTAACTCCGGCAATTGCTTCTTTAGACACCGGTGTTTCCTGCCAGAGCATTTGACAGACCTTACACAATGATTTCCAGTAATAGTCGGCATCCTGTTCTGCCCAGCCCGGTTCTCGTGATACATAAGGTTGAAGCGGCACCCGTTTCTTGTAAATTAGATTACCCCGTAAATCGAATATTAACGCCCTTACTGATTGCGTCCCATTATCGATGCTGAGAATTAAATCTTTGTTCATAAGTCACCTATCTGCCCAATTGCAAATTTATATTTCTTCTTATAATCTTAGATTAAATCTTAAGCGGCCTAACGAGCTTTCTTACCGGTTACTTTCATATCATTTAATTATATTTATTGAAATGAAGTATTTATTTTAATTTAGATTGCTGCTTTGCAGAAATATTGGACTAAACATTATGTGGCATTATCTGATGATTGCTATTCTTACACGATCTCATCTCTGTATAATATTTTATGTAGAATAAATCTTTTTATTTTTTAGTTTAACTCTTTTAAAAGTGCACAGCATACTTTTTAAAATATTATGTATTTAAAAAGACTAACTGCTATATTTTTTGCTACTAAAAAAAATGAGCAAACAACAGTAAAGAAGTTGCTTGCTCATTTTTATTTCTTAATACTTATTTACTATCTTTTCTTTGCTGCTTTCTTTACGACCTTCTTCTTTGCTGCTGCTTTTTTTACGACCTTCTTCTTAGGTGCTGCTTTCTTCACGACTTTCTTTTTAGCTGTTGCCATCTTTTGGTGCCTCCTTTGATCAAATTTTATTCTTCGATTAATACTATTTTACCTACTTCTGGTTTAATTTTACTTTATTTTTATCTTCTGGTCAACAAAAAATGTGAATAAATGTTAATTATTTTTATTTTATTTTTTCCCGTTAAAACATATTTTTTGATGAAATAATCGATAACGATCATAATGTGAAGTCTAAAATATAACTTCTATCTCATTCATATACTCGCCAAACATAGAGCTGACGATGGTTAGCCGATGATATGAAATTAATCAGAAACATTATTATGATCATCGCATACTGAAAGATAATCATTTTCATCATTCATCGTAAAATATTGTTACAATTTAATTAAAGATAATTTTGCCCGCTGACGAAATTTTTAGCGAAAAATGGAGTGGAAAGGTACTCAACACATATTTTTTTACCATGAGATGAAGCATGGATAAATTTACCATCACCGATATAAATTCCCACATGCGAAACTTTTCTTTTGCCGCTTAAGGCAAAGAAAACCAAATCGCCTTTTTGTAATTGACTTATGCTTACAGGACTTCCGGCGTCATACTGTGTTTTGGAATGACGCGGTAAATTCAAACCGTTTAACTGATACACTGTCATTGTTAAACCGCTGCAATCAAATCCTGTCTCTGAAGATGCGCCACCCCATAGATATGGGACTCCGATAAAATCACGGGCAGTTTTTACAAGAGCTTCTCTTAAATAATCTGTTCCAAATTGTTTTTGTCTGGCAACTGAATAATCTTCCGGTTTGACAATATAGAACTCTTCGATGAGATGAGTTTCTTTTAAACTCTGTGCTCGCAGCCTCGCATTTTCCTTTGTGGAAAAGTTTCCGAAGCGAACCTTAAACAATCCGTTAGCGGCCTTGAAATAGGTGGCATTTAATCCTCTCTTTTTTAAAGTTTCCGTCAAACGCACAGCATTTTCAACTTTGGCAAATGCTCCGGCCTGAATGGTATAGCCCATAAGCTCTAATGATTTATTTTTCTGAGCCGGTGATTCCGGCTCCAAGCGTGTCGTCCGGCTGGCACAAGACAAAACAAGAAATGAAATAAAAATAATAACTATTAATTTTGAAAGTTCATTTTTCATTGTTATATGCTTTTACTAATATTTTGCAAACATGAAAATATTTTATCATGAAAAATAACAAGCACAAAATTATTTGTGAAACTCCAATTCCGATAGCAACGCATATCGGAATTGGTAAGTTAATGAGACCCAAACTTCAGAAACAGAGTGCACTGAAGCTTGCAGGTCGAATTATCCCGCAAAGCGGAGGGTATAAACCGTGCAGCTTGTTTAGGGGTTCATACCCGTGGTTTTTCCCAGTTATTCTCGACAAATATTTTTGCCTCATCTATTGAACTTATTCTGCCTTCCATCTGCTCATCTTCCAGCGCGCGTAAAATTTCACCGATAATTTCCCCGGGGATAAAACCGAGGGCAATCAAATCGTCACCGTTAATCAAGCGCGGTGGATGTAATTCTTCCACAGCTAAGTTTTCCAGTTGATTACGGCAAAATTCATAATTATCCAACATACCGTGACTGGCCAGGCAATCAAGACGATGCAACTCCAGATGCAGATTAAAATCCGGCACGCGTAAAAATCTTTTGAGCCGGGCAGGACGCATTTTTTGAACATTCATAAAAATCATATGCTGACCAATGAGATTGAGCACTGCTTCCCTCTGCGCCCGTGAAAACTTCAGGCGCTGCATTATCTCATCGGCGATTTTTTCACCGTGTTTAACATGGCCGTAAAAATGCACACCGTTTTCATCTTCACTGCGTGAGACTGGTTTACCGACATCATGCAGAAGAGCTCCCCAGGCGAGCACCGGGTTCACCCTTGGTCTTTTTTCTTCAGATAATTTCTCCAGCATCATCAAGGTATGCTGCCAGACATCACCCTCAGGATGAAAACGAGGCGGTTGCTCAACACCTTGCATAGAATCCACCTCCGGCAATATCTCCCGCAGCATTCCGGTTTGCGCCATTAGCTCAAGACCCCTTCGGGCATCACCACGGGTGAGAAGCTTATTTAACTCATCGCACAAGCGCTCAGCGCTAATTGTTTTGATTTCGGCAACATTTCTAGCAATGGCTTCCTTAGTGGAAGAATCAAGGCTAAAATTCAGATTGGCGGTAAAACGAATTGCCCGCAACATCCTCAAGTGGTCTTCCTGGAAACGTTGATCGGGATCACCAATTGTACGGATTATTTTTCCCCTGATATCGGCAAGGCCGTCAACATAATCCGTGATCTCCCCTGATACCGGGTCCATCAATAAACCATTGACGGTAAAATCACGCCGGAAGACATCTTCTTTAGCGCAAGTGAAATGAACGTTAGATGGTCGCCTGCCGTCGATGTAAATATCATCGCTGCGGAAAGTTGCCACTTCGTATGAATGGCCTTCCACAATAACAGCAACAACACCAAATTTTGCTCCTATAGCGACAGTACGCGTAAAAACCGCCATGACTTGATCAGGAAGTGCCGATGTTACGATATCATAATCGTCCGGAATTACACCCATTACAAAATCACGCACACAACCTCCGACAAAATAAGCTTCGTACCCAGCTTTTTTCAGACTAAGGACTATTTCTTCAGCTTGATTGCGTTTGTCATCAGCGAATTTTTCATGATTATCAGACAACGATTAATCCTCAATATATTTATGCGTGACCATCTAAACACCACTGCTCCTATTGCACTGGTGTTATTCCAATTTTCAATCCTCTTTGTTAATACCATTTCGCTTTCAAAGGATAACGAGGCGTATTGTACCATACGTTGAGGAAGCCGACAACGACGCCAACAAAGTTAGCCGAAGAAAGCACATTGGTATAAATTATCTTTTGCCTAATCTAATTGCGCAGAACTCGCCACACATCGTGCAACCTTCATCTTGTGCGCTTTTGCTTTTTTCCAGAAACGCGTTGGTCTTTTCCGGATCAATGGATAAGGCCACCTGCCCCTGCCAATCAAAATTTTTCCGACATTGAGACATTTTCCGGTCTCTCTCCCTTGCGCCATGGACATTTTTGGCAATATCGGCAATGTGCGCGGCAATGCGCGTAGCTATCACTCCTTCGCGAACGTCAGCCAGCGTCGGCAGCCGTAAATGTTCAGCGGGAGTAACATAACAGAGAAAATCGGCGCCAGCTGCTCCAGCAATGGCTCCACCAATGGCAGAGGTTATATGATCGTAACCCGGCGCGATATCCGTAGGCAGCGGACCCAAAACATAAAACGGAGCACCCTGGCAGATTTTCTTTTGCAGTTTGATATTGGCCTCAATTTCAGTAATCGGCACATGCCCTGGACCTTCAATCATCACCTGTACTCCGGCAACTCGCGCTCGGCTGGCAAGTTCACCCAAAATAATCAGTTCCTGTAATTGTCCCTGATCGGTCGCGTCGTCGATAGCGCCGGGACGCAATCCGTCGCCAAGGCTCAAAACCATATCATAGCGTTGAGCGATTTCCACAAGCCGGTCATAATCTTCATAAAGGGGATTTTCACGTTTATTGCAGTATATCCAATTGGCCGTCATCGCACCGCCCCTGCTGACAATACCAAGCACTCTTCCCTGCTGTTCCACCACCGCTACGCTTTTTTTATTGACGCCGCAATGCACTGTAATGAAATCGACTCCGTCTCTGCCGTTTTCTTCAATTACGGCAAATATATCTTCCGCGGTCATTTCCGATATCGCTTTCTTTCCCTGTAAAATCTTTACCGCAGCCTGATAAATTGGCACCGTGCCAATGGCCACGGTCGCTTTTTCCATAATTGCTTTACGGATGGCAACCAGATCGCCGCCTGTGGAAAGATCCATAACGGCATCAGCGCCTGCAGATTCTGCTATCTTTAATTTTTCCAACTCCAGGTTGAGATCATTATTATCTTTGGATGTACCAATATTTGCATTTACTTTAGTACGCAAACCAAGGCCAATCGCCAGCGGTTTGATATTCGTATGGTTCACATTGCGACAAATCACTATGTTTCCTTCCACCATCCCCTGACGGATATACTCTGCATCCACGCCCTCGATTGCGGCGGCAATTTTCATTTCTTCCGTTATTTCACCCTTGCGGGCTTTTTCCAACTGTGTCATTTTTTCCTCCAAAATATACAACAATCCTCAGATCGCTTTTTATTTAATCACTTTTTGTCTTAATGTATTGCCCATAACATTAACCGGCCCGTGTCCTTTGCCCAAACGAATTGAGTTTTCAATCGCTTTCGTAACCATAATCTTGGCCTGCTGTACCGCATCGACAATATTTTTCCCACAGGCAAGAGCAGCCGCCAGCACGGAAGCGTAAGTGCAACCTGTACCATGTGTATCTTTTGTAGCAATCCATGGCGAGGAATACTCATAATAAATATTGCCATCATAAAGAATATCCACCACACCTGATTTTTTTGCAGCAATCAGGTGTCCGCCCTTGATCACCACATTTTTGACGCCAAGCCCCTTAATCAATGCGGCCGCTTTTTTCATTCCGGCAACCCCTTCAATCTTACATTGCGCCATAACTTCCGCCTCGGGAATGTTTGGCGTCACCACATATGCCAGCGGCAACAACTTTTTGATCAGCGCCACCTTAGCTTTGTCCTGCATTAAATAATAGCCGCCTTTGGCAATCATTACCGGGTCAACTATTAATTTCTCCAGACGATATTCTTTGACCTTCTGAACAACAGCTTCGACAGCTCCCACAGTTAGAAGCATGCCGGTCTTAACCGCATCAGCGCCAATATCACTCAGGACGGAATCCAATTGCGCCAAAATAAATTTTTGCGGAACCGTATGTATAGACTGAACACCACAAGTATTTTGCACAGTCACTGCAGTGATAACGCTCATACCATAGCAACCACAAGCGCTCACAGCCTTCAGGTCAGCCTGAATACCGGCGCCACCGCTGGAATCGGAACCGCCCACGCATAATACCTTAACCGGCTTCATCAACTATAACACCTCCGGGAAAATATCCTTTTGCCAATAGCGGATCACTAGAAGATTTCCCGACCGCAAGCTGACTTTCGCATTATCTTCCTTAATAATATTGCTTATGCACCGTGACTCGCCCATCCTTAAAGTCGCATCATCTAAAGGATATAAAAACCCCCGAAGAGTCAGACATTCAACTTGCGGACTGAGGGCTATCAGGGAAACGGTTTGACCCGCAGCACTACTAAACTCCATACTCCCATTAAGAATAAAAACCTCACAATATTCATCAATCAAATACGTCTTGATGGAAACGTCCTTACCTTTTTCCAGCAAAAACACGTTGGACAGAGTATGATCGAGCCTGCCGCCCAACGCAGCCCAGATGTATATTGCCGCAGGCTTAAGGTTTATGGCATAATCAAGCGCCAGTTCCGTATCGGTATAATCTTTACCTACCGGATATTTTATTATTTTTACACCCTGCTCAGAGTAACTTGCCAGTTGGGCAGAGTCAATGGAATCCATATCGCCGATGATTACATCCGGTTTAATCCCTGTTTGTTGCAGATGACGTACACCGCCATCGCAAGCAATAATTAGTGATTCTCCAATTTCCACTATCTTCTTCTCAAAAATTATTGGATCGCCTAAACGTCCGCCACTGACTATATTTACTATTTTTGACATGTTCACTATTCTCAATCGGCCTTATATTTTCAGTCGTTGAAAAATCGGGGCATTAAGAGTGAATCGAGGATTTTTTCGGACACCCAGCCTTGTAAACGCCTCCGGCACATAACCGAAAAAAGACTCTGAGCTCGAATGAACCACTTTTTCAACACAAATTATAATATTTAATGCAACGGTCCGCTATAATCCGGCATTCGCCGGATAGTTCGACTTACCAATTCCGCTGCGCATCGGCTACACAATTGGAGTCTCTGATCCCGCTACGCTTCGCTTCGGGGATAGTTCGACTTACCAATTCCGCTGCGCTTCGGCTACACAATTGGAGTCTCTGATCCCGCTACGCTTCGCTTCGGGGATAGTTCGACTTACCAATTCCGCTGCGCTTCGCTTGCGGAATTGGAGTCTCACTAAAAAAAGCCATACCCCTTTGCTCACATAGGATATGGCTCTGATAATAGTTATTGTGTCGCCACTCCCTACGCCGGCATTATCCGTGTCAGGTTCAAAGGGTATAATCTCAGCCACCAATGGCACCCCTGCTATAAAATTTATTACATTAACTAACAAAATGCAAACTGTTTAATTAATTTGAGTATCTTGTCTTACTCTTCCCCCTTATAAACACATCCCGACTCCGGGCTTTCCTGAACAACAATTTTACTTAACTGTGGCAGCGCCGGATGAAGGTACTGCCATATCCATCTGGCTAAATTCTCCGAAGTGGGATTAGCAAGCCCTGCGATGTCGTTTAAATATTTATGATCGAGTTGATCTATGATGGGCTGGCAGGCGGCGGCGATATCGGCAAAGTCCATTACCCAACCGGTGTGCACATCGGCCTTCCCCCGCGCATGAATTTCGACACGGAAAGAATGCCCGTGTACCTGGGCGCACTTGTGCCCTGCAGGGACATTAGGCAGGCGATGCGCCGCGTCAAATTTGAACACTTTGAAAATTTCCATTTTTTATTCCTTATCGCACTCCCAGTATTTTATGCAACTGGAGACTTATACGCCATTGCGGATGAGCAAGACAGTATTCCAATGCCAGTTTAGTGTTTAAATCAAGCTGTGGCCCATCCAGCGGTTGCAAAAAGAAGTATCGAAAATCTAAATTGGCATATCTCTCTGGCTTGACATCCAATTGCGGATATACAAGTTTTAATTCATGCCCGCAAAACTGCAACAATTCCACCCCGGCTTTGGGACTGACACAAATCCAATCAATTCCCGCAGGCGGTATGATTGTGCCATTGGTCTCCACGGCAATTTCCAATCCTTCTTCATTTAACGCGGCGATCAGCTGCGTATCCAGTTGCAAAAGCGGCTCACCGCCGGTGCAGACCACAAAAGGCTTTGCTGATTTTACATCTGCCTGCGGCCATGTTTGTCGAATCTTTTTGGCAAGCTCAGGCGAACTTTGATACTTCCCGCCTTCCGGTCCATCAAAGCCCACAAAATCAGTATCACAAAATTTACAGAGAGCATCTTGCCTGTCTTCCTCTTTCCCTGACCATAAATTGCAACCGGCAAAACGGCAAAATACCGCCGGACGGCCAGCATAGAAGCCCTCACCCTGTATTGAATAAAATATTTCCTTGATGTGATACATTATTCTATTAGCCGTTAATTTTCACGCTTCACACTTCACGATTCACGCCTTATACTTAATCGCATCACTAATGCCTGCTTCCTGAAAACCATTCAGGCGTAAAAGGCAAGAGTCGCACTCGCCGCAGGCCAGTCCCTCGGCTGATGGATCATAGCAACTATGCGTAAGAGAATAATCAACTCCCAGTTCAATCCCTTTGCGAATAATCTGCGCTTTGCTCATTTCAATAAGTGGCGTATGAATTGTTAAATTATGATTACCTTCCACACCGGCTTTTGTTGCCAGATTGGCCATCTTCTCATAAGCGGCTATATATTCAGGGCGGCAATCAGGATACCCGCTGTAGTCCAGAGCATTCACGCCGATAAAAATATCGTAGGAACCGATTACTTCGGCCCAGGCTAAAGCGTAAGAAAGGAAGATGGTATTGCGCGCCGGAACATATGTTACCGGAATGTCTTTTCCCATCTGCTCAACATTGCGTCTCTTGGGCACATCAATATTTCCGGTCAAAGCCGACCCGCCAATTAGACGCAGATCAATATCGACGATCAAATGTTTGGCAACATGAAAATTACTGGCAATACAGGCGGCGGCTTTTAGTTCGATTTCATGACGCTGTCCATAACGAAAACTCAACGCATAGATTGCAAATCCCATCTTTTGGGCAATAGCCAGCGTTGTGGTGGAATCGACTCCGCCACTCAACAGGACAACAGTTTTTTGTTTACGATCCGTCATCTGGCAACTCTTTTTGATACGTTCTATTTAATATTACCGGATGCTTTAATGCCGAAAAGATTCATGGTATTGCGAGCCGTGACATCTGCGACTTCTTCCCAGGGCAGACCTTTGATTTGAGCCACTTTTTTTGCGGTATTAATAATGAAAGAAGGCTCATTTCTTTTGCCACGGTGAGGCTCAGGTGTGAGGTAAGGGGCATCTGTTTCCAGAAGCAGTGAAGAAAGCGGGACGCGCTTAGCGACATCCTGAATAGTTTTGGCCTTATCATAAGTCACGACACCAGGGATAGAAATACAAAAACCCAGGTCAATACATTGCCTAGCCATAGAATAATCCCCGGAAAAGCAATGAAACACGCCGCGACGCACACCGGATGCTTTAACTATTCTCAATGTTTGCTCATGCGCGTCACGATCATGGATGATCACCGGTAATTTCAGCTGCAAAGCCAATTCCAGTTGCCGGTTGAATATTTCTGTTTGTTTTTCGCGCGGCGAAATATTACGGAAAAAGTCCAGACCGATTTCACCATAGGCAATGACCTTCGGATCGCGGGCAATCTCGCACAGGTCATCAAAAGTTTTATTATCGGCCCTGGCCACATCATGCGGATGGACACCAACGGTCGCATAAATATTTTCATGTTGACGGGCAAGAAATAATGCCTTCCTGCTCAGCGCCAAGTTTGTTCCCACGGTAACAATATAACTAACTCCCGCCTGCCGCGCACGCTCGATTACATTCTCACGATCAGGATTAAACTCCTTCATTTCCAGGTGGGCATGGGAATCTATCAACATAAGAACCTATTTTTCTTCAGGGTTCTTGATCTCTTCCTCGATATTATCAGCAACATCAGGAAGCTTTTTGAATAAACTCTGCAAATCCTTTTCGGTAATTTCACCGGATGACAATCTGCGGGAAATGATTCGTCTGTCGATATTTAACGATTCTGAATTGACTTTTCTGGGCATTTAAAATATTCCTCCTCCTGAAATCAGGGCAATCATTGTTATTAATGAAGTACAATGTTATAAAATCCGGTAGGTTTTTCCCTTGCCGGAAAATATATTTATTTTGTATTGATGTCTGGTCTACTATTATATTTTTCAAACATAATCAAGCCCGAAGAGTTAATCAGACTTCAAACCGTCCATTATTTAACCAACATCTGCCAGAAATCTGATGACATGCCTTCAATTTAAAAGAACTTGACACTGTAGGGGTGTTTTAGCTAAAGAAGAACATATTAGTGGAGCGCCCCCTCCGGCAGGAGCCGGAGGCTCCCTAAAACAACGCGACCTCCCGCGAATCACGGCGCTTTTCTCCCCTAGCTAGAGCCAGGGGATTCCAAGTCGCGGGATTGAAAGCAGGAATAACTATGCTCAAAATTATAATATTTTTTATATTTTCACTGATAATGCTCAAGATTTCCTGGCCCGATATTCTTGACACTCACAACCGTAAATTTTACCGTTTTTTTGCTTTTGAATTTTTATTTCTTTTAATTCTCGTCAATTTCGGCTACTGGCTCAGAAATCCCTTTACCATCTTTAGAATGATAACATGGATGATTCTTTGCAGTTCCTTCCTTCTGGCCGGTTATGGCATCTATCATTTGCTTGAGTACGGAAAGCCTCAGATCATTGACAATACTGAGGCAACCACTGACCAGGCAACATCCAGAATTTACAAATACATCCGCTACCCTCTTTACGGGTTAAGCATACTTTCGAGTATTGAAACGACCACCAGCCTGGTAACATCAGGAATCTACAAATACATCCGCCACCCTCTTTACAGCTCAATGATAATTTTAGGTGCGGTAACATTAATTAAAAACCCTTCTCTTCTGGCAACAAGCCTGTTTAGTGTGGGTACGGTTTTTCTTCATGCCACAGCGCGAATTGAAGAAAAAGAAAATTTACTTAAGTTCGGTGAAGATTATGCGGAATATATGACAAGATCAAGTATGTTTTTTTCTTTTCTATTTTGATTGAAATAAAGCTAAAAGAGGAATAGAGGCGGTGGCAAATTTAAATATTGGGCACAAAATCATCTTTGATTTAGAAATGGTATAAGTTGTGAGAATTGTCATTTTTTCAGACGCGGATCAAGTGAATCCCTGATCCCTTCCCCCAGCAAATTATAACCGACAACCGTAATCAGTATGGCCAACCCCGGATAAAGTGACAACCACCAAGCAATATCAATATTGGTATAGCCGGAAGTCAAAATATTTCCCCAACTGGGCGTTGGCGGCTGCACACCTATACCCAGAAAACTCAAGGCCGATTCTGTCAAAATCGCCCCGGCAATACCCAATGTCGCCGCTACTAATATTGAGGCCATGGCATTAGGTAGTATATGCATAAAGATAATCCGCAAATCACTTGCGCCTATTGTTTTTGCCGCCTTCACAAAATCTCTTTCCCGCAAGGAAATAAAATCAGCCCGCACCAGTCTTGTTACCCCCATCCAACCGGTAAGGCCGATAATGATCATTATATTCCAGATAGAAGGCTCTAAAAAAGCTATAACAGCAAGAATCAGAAAAAATGTGGGGAAACAAAGCATGATATCCACAAAACGCATGATTACCGCATCGACCCAACCACCGTAATAACCTGCTGTCGCGCCTAAAATCACTCCAATAATAATGGCTAAGCCTGTGGCCGCAAAACCAACCTTGAGAGAAATTCTTGCGCCCCAGATCATCCGGGAGAGCACATCCCTGCCCAGTTGATCGGTACCGAATAAATTGTTCCAGGAAGGAGACGCCAGCACATTCTTCAAGTCAATCTGACCGGGATCATAAGGAGCAAGTAGGGGTGCCAAAAGAGAAACAATAAAAAGTAGCAATACTATACTGCTACCGGTAATTGCCAATTTGTTTTTATAAAATGTTTCCCAGAAGTTCATTTTCAATATGCCTTTAGCAAATGATCAAATAATTAAGCTCATCTAAATTTACAATCCCAAATAGTGCTTTGCAAAAAGCTCCAGAGGCAAGGCGCACGAGTCTCGAGGAGTGAGACGTACTTTTTACGTACGTCGCAACAACGAGAGAGGAAGTGCAACGAAGCATATGGACTCGCGTGCCCTTTAGGGTATTTTCCGAAGCACTATGATATGCGTATGCGCGGGTCCGCCAGCGCATAAGACACATCCGCAATTAAATTGCCAAGCAAAGTCAAAATAGCGCCGATCAGTAAAATACCCATCACCGTTGGATAGTCCCGCGCCATCACCGACATATAAAAAAGCTGTCCCATACCTGGAATAGCAAATATCGTTTCAAAAATAACACTCCCGCCGATCAGACCGGGAATGGAAAGCCCCAGAATTGTTATAGCCGGTAACAACGCATTCCGCAGGGCGTGTTTATAGATGACATCTCTTTCAGACAAACCTTTGGCGCGCGCCGTCATTATATAGTCTTGTCTGATCACTTCCAGCATATTCGCCCGCATGTAGCGGGAAAGACCGGCTAAGCCCCCAAAGGCGGAAATAAATACCGGCAAAACTAAATGTTTGGCCAGATCAACAAATTGCGCCCACAGCGTCAGATATTCATAGTTTAAAGATCGCAAACCGGAGATAGGCAGCCAGCCCAGATGAATACCAAAAAATATCATCATCAGCAAAGCCAGCCAGAAAGTGGGAACGGCAAACCCGATAAACACCAGCACACCGGTAACCTTGTCAAAAATAGAATCTTGATGGACAGCGGAAAGCACGCCTATGGGCACGGCAATGGCAATAATAATTATCAGTGATAAAAATTCTAAAATAATGGTTATGGGCAGGCGTTCCATAATTTTGGCGGCAACAGGCCGGTGATCGGAGGAAAAAGAGATACCCAAATCTCCATGACTGAGTTTTTTGATCCAGGACCAATATTGTTCGTGAACAGGCTTATCCAGCTCATACAAAGTTTTGAGCCGCTCTTTCATCTCTACAGTAGATTTTGGATTCATCTGGGTCTGCAAATCGGTCGGTAATCCCGGTGCGAGATGCATGACGAAAAAACAAACAAGAGTAATTCCCAGAAGCAGAGGAATCATGAATAAAGTTCTTTTTAAGATATATCCAGGCACGCTAACTCCCTAAACTAATTTTAAATCGTTTTAATCACGGGTATGAACCACCAAAGCAAGCTTTAGAAACAATTTCCGCAGCAAGCTACGTGGTATTATACCCTGCTTATGCTGGATAATTCGACTATAAAACTTCAATGCACTTCATTATTGAAGTTTTAGTCTCATTACCCTCCGCTGTGCGGGATTGTTCAACTTGCCAATTCTGCTGCGCTGCGCTTCCGGAATTGGAGTTTCACAAATCAAGAAAATCCAAAAGAGCCATATCTTTAATATTATTCATAGACTCCCAGAGACCATCCCGGGAATGCGCCTCCAATGTCAGTGTTGGTTTCGCTTTAATTGCCTGGAGGGTCTCAAAAAGCTCAATAAAGGGGAAAGTTCCGCAACCTACCGGAAGATGCTCATCTGTCTGGCCATGATTATCGTGCAGGTGCAAATGCCCCAGATATTTTCCCATATCGGCAAGCCAGAGGCTGAGCGGTGTGTGTGAAAATACATTAAAGTGCCCTGCATCAAAACAAAAGCATATATGATCGGAAGAAAGAAGCTCGAAGAGACGGCGCAAAATATTCGGCTCTTTTTCATAAACATTTTCCAGCGCTATCATTGCCCCTGTGCCCCTAGCCAACGCAATTAATTGCGTCCATGTTTTAACGCTGTTTTCCAGCCACAGATCATCGCAGGAAACATAGTAACGATCATCAAAGGATGGGTGGCAGACAATTTTTAACGGATGAAAATAAGAAGCGACTTCGAATACCTGTTTAATTCGATCAATGCTTGTCTGCCGAATTTTATCATCCAGAGCCGCGGGACGCAAATCCATGAAGGGAGCGTGAAAAGTAACTTTTAAACCGGTGTCAGCTAATATTTTGGCTTCTTCGGCGCACTTCTTTTTATCCAGATTCTGCAATACATAGTGGCTGAAATATATTTCCAGATTTAACTTCTGCTGCACAATCATATCCAGATATTCGGGCAAAAGATGATAAGGCATATGCGCATGAACTTTTTTCAAAATATCCTGCATGTCAGAATCCTTATAGCATTCGATCACGGGTATGAACCCCAAAGCAAAATTTGGCGTATCATACCCTCCGCTTCGCGGGATTGTTCAACTTACCAATTCCGCTACGCTGCACTTTCGAAATTGGAGTTTCAACAATAAGACATGTTCGTTTATCATAGCCATTCTTTTTTCTCAATAACCACTTGCAAAACAAAACCAAGATTACTGGAACCAAATGCAGCATTGTCAAGTTACGTTAATTATGGCATACAATAAAAAAATAGATTAATAGACTGAAGGCTGAAGGCAATTAGGAAAATAATACCGTTTTGATTAGCTTCAACCTTCAACTTTCAGACTAAACACCTTAAACAGGAGGTTTAATTGCCAGCTAAAAAAAATGAATCTGCCCGCCGTCTGCTTTTATGTATCAACGGGGCATTACAAAAAAAGGCAAACGATGTGGTGGTTTTGAATGTCAAAGAAATATCTTCTTTTACCGACTATCTGCTTATTTGCAGTGGAGCAACCGACAGGCAAGTACAGGCGATATCAGCCGCCATTCAGCAATACTTAAAAAAAGCAGGCATCCGGCCTCTGGGAGTAGAGGGGGAAGCCAACGGCCAGTGGATTTTGCTCGATTATGACGACGTAGTAATTTCTGTCTTCCAAGAACAGCTAAGGGCGTTTTATGCTATCGAAGATTTGTGGAATGCCCCGCGCATGAACATTGCTGAAAAAACAACGGAAGTAAAGAGGCTGAATAAGGGAATGTCGTGAGTCTAAATGAAGCCATCCGCGATATCATTGACTTTATTTTCCCTCCCCGGTGTCTGGGGTGCGCTGAAATTTTACAGCAGCTTTCCTCGCAAGCATTTTGTCCAGCCTGCAAGGAAAAAATAAGATTTATAACCGGTAGTCTCTGCCCGATATGCGGAATGGCTTTTTTCGACAGCCCCGCGGGATACCATTTATGCGGAAATTGCCTGGAAAGTAAACCGTACTTTAGCCTTGCCCGCGCTGTTGCCAGTTATGAAACGCTCATTCTGGATGCAATTCATCAGTTTAAATATGGCCGCAACATATCTACCGGTGCCGCGCTGGCTTCATTCATGGCCGAATTTTGTTTTCCGGATTTTGATTTTACCGATTATTCTTTAATCATACCGGTTCCTTTACATATAAGGCGGCTTCGGGATCGTAGCTTTAATCAAGCCCTAATCCTAGCAAAAGCCATAGAAAAAAAGTATCAGATTCCTGTCAATTTTTCCTTGCTAAAACGGCGTAAATTTACTTTAACCCAGACTGGCCTGGACAAGAAGGAAAGAGAAAAAAATATAAAGGGCGCTTTTGCCGTCAATGATAGTGCTACAACTGAAGGTAAAAATATTATTCTCATTGATGACGTATATACTACCGGCGCCACTATTAACCAATGCGCCAAAACTTTGATTAAAGCCGGAGCAAGCAAAGTGGCGGTATTGACTCTGGCCAGAGTTCTCTAACGTTTCTTTGTATAAGATTAAGGCTTTTAAAAAAATGGCTCATTCGTGCTCAGAACCTTTTTACGACCATGCAACCTCTCGCTTCACTACCAAAGCAAAACTCGTCCGCCTTTGACGGACTCAAACACTTGCTTTGGCTGTCGCTTAGCTGCTAGGTCATGGTGCCCGTAAAAAGCTTAATTCGCACTTCACGAGCCATTTTATGCAGCTATTTTAACATTTATAAGTCAGGTTATTTATGAGATACAACATCAGTTACAATTAGTTTATATTAATTAAGGGGTTAGAATGTGAATAAAATATTAGACAGAAGCACTTTAAAAAACAAACTGGAAGCGCTGCGTAAGGAAGGCAAGAAAATTGCCTTCACTAACGGCTGCTTCGATATCCTGCATGTCGGTCATGTCCGCTATTTAAGAGAAGCAAAGAAAGCTGGAGACATTTTAGTTTTAGCTCTCAACAGCGATTCTTCCGTAAGAGCCATCAAAGGGGAAGAAAGGCCGCTGGTTAGCGAAGAAGAAAGAGCGGAAGTCATCGCCGCGCTCGAATTCATTGATTTTGTGACTATTTTCCCGGAGTTGACACCACTGGAACTGATTAACTACCTGAAACCGGACATCCTTATTAAAGGTGGCGATTGGACGGAAGATAAGGTCGTAGGCCGTGAAGAAGTAAAAAAATGGGGTGGGCATGTGGCAATAATTCCCGAAGTGGAAGGAAAATCCACAACAAACATTGTGGAAAAGATAAAAAAAGTATATTGCTCTAAAAAGTAGATGTTGTGATCCATCTAAATTTTTTCCTTTACAAACATTCCCCCTTTAGGTAATAAGGGCGACAAACTCAACATCACATACACAAGGAGTAGCGGCATTGGAAAAACAAACGACTTTGAAGCCGGAGAAACTGGAGGCATTCCGTAAATTGCTCATCGAGAAAATCAATGAGCTGCTTAGTGAGGCGGGTAAAACAGTTTCGGAAATGACCAACGGCAAAGAGAATTTCCCCGATCCCAATGATCGGGCATCGCTGGAATCAGACCGGAATTTTGAATTGCGCATCCGCGACCGTGAGCGCAGGCTCATCGTGAAAATGCAGGAAGCGATTAAAAGAATCGATGATGGCGTTTATGGCATCTGCGAATCCTGCGGCGGACAGATTTCGGAAAAAAGACTGATGGCCAGGCCGGTTACCACTGACTGCATCGAATGCAAAACCAAGCAGGAAAAATTGGAAAAGCTCAAAGGTGAATAACCTAAAACACATTGTTTTATTAAAAACGTCCTACCTTTAGGGCGTTTTTTTTGGCCTAATCTACAGGTAAATAATTCCATTTTAAAACCAAAGGTGATAATACCAGTTCTAAATCAAAGATGATATCGAGGCGGCAAGAAGGAGGCACCGGAGGCGTATATTTTAATACGTTGAGGAAGCCGACGACGCTGCCAACAAAGATAGCGCTTTGATTTAGAATTGGACTCAATTATATGTATGTAAATGTCGCCCTGAACATTCCCGCCGATAAGCTCTTCACTTATGAAGTGCCGGAAATTTTAAAGTGTGAGGTCCAAATCGGCAAACGGGTTTTTGTTCCCTTTGGCCGCAGAAAACGCACCGGGTTCATTGTCGCCATTAATGTGCCCTGTAACCTGACCAAGATAAAATCTGTTATGGAAATCCTTGATGATGAGGCTCTTTTTGGCAATGCTGATCTTGATTTCTATCAATGGATTGCTAATTATTTCATGTATCCGCTGGGCAAAACTTTAGCCGAGTTGATTCCTTCAGGTTCTGAAAAAAAGGATTTTCTCTGGATCACGCCCTTGGATTTGCCAGCCGATATTTCCGTATCTCCTGTTCAGGAAAAACTTCTGATAATACTTCGGCAATATCCTCAGGGCATTTCTTTGCACAATCTGACCGAAGAAAGCGGCCTGAAAAATATTTCGGCTATCGTGCAAAATCTTCATCTGTCTGGTCTTTTACTGATTGAAGAAAAGAACAAGAAACACCTGACTGTGCGCAGTGAAAAAATAGTTTCTCTGGTGGACGAAAAAATAGCCGGGACAAAACTAACCGGCAGACAGGAGCTGGTGGTCGAATTTCTGCAAAAACATGGTTCTATGTCTATCGGCAATCTGATCAAAAAGGCCGGCACCTCCAGCGCCGTGGTCAATAATCTTCAGCTTAAAGGAATCATCAAATTTACAGCCAGCGAAGTAATCCGCAGAGCTTCTCTTCAGCCAACAATCAGCCGAACAGAAGAAAAGATCACTCTCAACAGTGAACAACAACTGGCACTCCAGGTAATTTCTCAAAATCTGGGGAAGAATATTTTTACACCGATATTACTTCATGGCGTCACCGGCAGCGGGAAAACTGAGGTTTATTTAAACGCCATCGAAAACGTACTAGGCGCAGGCGGCTCGGCAATTTACCTTGTACCGGAGATCGCCCTGACACCGCAATTGATCTCCCGCATCGCCGGCAGGTTCGATGAGCAAAACATTGCTGTGCTCCACAGCGGCATTGCGGAAGCTATCCGCTACGACCAGTGGCGCCAGATCAAGCGCGGCAAGGTTAACCTGGTTATCGGCGCCCGTTCCGCTCTCTTTGCTCCCCTGTCAAATCTGCAACTGATTATTATCGACGAAGAGCATGACGCATCTTACAAACAGGATGAAAGATTATGCTATCATGCCCGTGATCTGGCTGTTTTAAAGGCAAAGCAAAGCGCTGCTACTGTAATCTTGGGTTCCGCCACACCCGGCGTGCGCACATATTTTAACGCTCAGACAAAAAAGTACCGCTATCTGGAACTAAAACTGCGAGTCAATAATAAGCCGCTGCCCAGAGTCGAAATCATCGATATGAAGGCGCAAAAAGAAAAACTGGGCAAGGCGCCGATACTTTCTAACGCACTGATTTCCGCAATCGAAGAAACTTTAAATAGAAAAGACCAGGTTTTGCTTTTTCTGAATAAACGCGGCTTTGATACTTTTCTGGTCTGCGCTGATTGCGGCCATAATTTCCGCTGCCCTAATTGCGCCGTATCCCTGAAAAATCATCTGGCCGAAAATCTCATCAAATGCCACTATTGCGACTACACGCAAAAAGCATTGCCGCTATGCCCTTCCTGCAAGGGCAGCCGCGTGTTGAGTTATGGCGTGGGCACACAAAAGCTGGAGCGCGAAATTGAACTCCTCTTCCCTTCCGCCCGGCTGCAAAGAATGGATTCCGATACGACTGCCCGCAAAGGAGCGCAGGAGAAAATTCTCAGCGCCCTGGAGAAAAAGGAAATTGATATTCTGATCGGAACACAAATGATTACCAAGGGGCACGATTTCCCCTTTATTACATTGGTTGGTGTTATCTCGGCCGACACATCTCTCAATATTCCTGATTTCCGGGCATCGGAGCGAACTTTTCAGATGCTGACGCAAGTAGCAGGACGCGGCGGTCGCGGGGATGCCCCGGGTAGAGTCATTATTCAGACTTTTAATCCGGAACACTATGCTCTGAAACATTCACAAAATCATGACTATAAATCATTTTACGCCGAAGAAATCGCCTTTCGCCAAGCGTTGCAATACCCGCCATTTGGCCGGATTATTAATGTACGTTTATCTTCGAACAAAAAAGAAGCCCTTGTGGAACAGGCCAAACTCATCGGCAAGCAGGCAAAGAAGTTAGCTGCGCGTCTGGGTAATGCGGCGGAAATAATCGGCCCTGCGGAATCACCACTGGCTAAAATTCGCGGACGCTTCCGCTACCAGATGCTGATCAAAGGGCAGGACATAAATGTTTTGCATCAAATCGCACGGGAACTATTACTTCACCATACTGACGGAACAGTGAAGGTTACGGTTGACGTCGATCCGGAAAACTTCATGTGATGGCATGTGACTGATGACCGGGGGCGCATTTCCAATAGCTATTAGCAAACACAAAAACATAGCCGTATCCTTTTACTCTTACATTCTTTTTATATTATTTCTTATATCTTAACTTTAGTATTTATTATATATTCATACTGGAAATGGGAGTTTGCATGAGAAATATTTGTGTTTTAATTTGCCTGATACAAATCATTGTGATTGACATCAATGTCTTTGCCCAGTCTCCTGAAGATAATATTCAAAAATACAGGAGTTCTCTCTATAAAATAGTGGTTGTTGAAAAAAGCTCTGGAGAAAAGAGTTCTCAGGGCACCGGATTCCAGGTAAGCAAAGATGGACTGATAGCAACGAATTATCATGTTGTTTCAAAATTCCTTCTGGAGCCGGAAAAATACAATCTTGAATCCATTGATTATAATGATCTTCATGACAATTTAAAAGTTGTCAAATTTGATGTTGTCAACGATCTTGCGCTGGTCAGAGGCAAACAACGCAATGATGAAAACTACTTCCGTATAAACAAGAATCCCCCGTCACACGGCTCTAAAATATTTGCCATCGGCAACCCCTTAAGTGTCGGCATGACTATCGTTGAAGGCAATTACAATGGCCTCGAAGAGAAATCACTTAACGAATGTTTTAATTTCTCCGGTTCACTTAACTCCGGAATGAGCGGCGGTCCGGCTATTACAAGCAATGGAGAGGTAATCGGTGTAAATGTAGCAACCTTGGGCCAGCAGGTGAGCTTCTTGGTCCCAGCCAAATTCCTGAATAATCTCCTGCTAAAAAAAACACCAAAACTTCAGGACGGACATGTTTTCTCAATGATAGAAAACCAACTCTTGCAGTTTCAGGATGATTATATAAAAAAACTAATGGATACCAAGTGGAAGTTAAAAGATTTTGGACCGGCGAAGGTGCCTGATAAATTGTCTTCAGCTTTTCAAACGTGGGGGGGCAATAATGAGAACGAGCTTCATCTTCTCTACAAAGAACACAACTTTAAAGCTTTTGTCAACGCACAAACATACGTGACTGATAAATTAATAACTGGAAAAATATTTTATCAATACTACTGGCTTGAATCAAAGGGTCTAAATGAGATCAGGTTCTATAATCTGGTTTCTGAATATCTCGGGAAATATATTCCAACTGATTCCGGTGATGAAAAACAGGTTACTGCATTCACCAATAGATCTGATTTTGTGCGACTAGGCAAAATGACATGGAAAGTAAATTACTGCGTCCGCAATTATAAGAAGTACCCATCTTTATATGACGTGGTAATAAATATGGCTTCATTAGATAAATCAGACAATGCGCTAATTATCTGGTTGACCTTATCAGGTGTCAGCAAAAATAATGCTTTGCTTCTCAACCGGAAATTTTTGGAGAATGTCAAATGGGTCAAATAATTCTTGAGATACAACATCCCGATCGCCCATACGCGGAGATTATTAGGTTAGAGAAGGAATCCATTCTGATAGGACGCAGTTTCAATAGTGATGTCTACTGTCCTGATCAATATGTAAGTGAAACCCATGCAAAATTGCAGTTCGATGGCCAGGACTGGCTGCTGTCAGATGCAGGCAGTGCAAATGGTGTATTCAAAGGGAAAAAGAAGATTGACGGCACGCAGCCAATTTTATTCGGCGAGCAATTCTCAATAGGAAATACAAAGATTACTCTTTCAAAGCCTGATCATCCGGTTTCGGACGCCATACCAATGAAAACTTCATTTTTCACATGGGATATGCTGATTGTTATTATAGCCTGGACATTAACATTTTCTTTTCCTTTTGTAGTATCTCTTGAAAAATACTTAAATACTTTTACCGATGATTCATTCCTGAAATTATTGACTGACAAATTCGGATTCATAATAGTCCCTGTTTTATGGGCGTTCATCTGGGCGGGAATAAGCAAACTGATTATCAAAAAAGCTAATTTTCATATTCACTTGCTTCTTGCCGCTTCCTTTTGTTTAATGGCTGGTCTTGTATACCAGCCATTAAATATGTTTATAAAATACAATATAAGCAATGATATGATATTTGAGATTGTAACCCAACCATTTATACTGTTCACATTGATAGCACTGCTCTATCTCAGCCTCCGATTCAGCACGCATGTGAGTTCACTTAAATTATTTTTTATTTCATCTTCAATTATTATTGCTTTATTTATCATTATAAATCTTGAAGCATATCTGGACGATGATTTCAGGAACTACCCAAAACTCAATTCTTCTGTCATATGTCCGGAATTGCGATTAAAAAAAGCTAAATCACTGGATTCTTTCATGTCAGATAATGAAAAATTATTCAAAAAACCATAATGCACGGAAGTTAAATGTGCGCAGGAAATATTACCAATGGAGAAGGGAAAGAAAACTGTCACTTCAACGGCCTGACCCTGTTCCTTTTTCTTTTTGAAGCAATTTCAAAAATCGCAGCTTTAAGAACTTCTTCCTTCTTTGTAAGTTTCACTAATTCAGACTTGAACTCTTCATTATACTTTGCTGTTGGCCCTGTTCGTTCATAATCTTTTTTGAAGGCCATATGAATTCTACTTAACTTATCCCTGCTCTCTAATAAACTTTGGAAATTATTTTTTAGTTCGGGAAAATATAAATTAATTAACATTTCGCAATTTTCATAACTGTCTTTTTCTTTTTCTTCAATATGTATGTGATCAAGTCCTTCATTATAAGTTATTTTCTCATCCATTACATTAAGCCATACAAAATGTATAGAAAAAAGCATTTTAGTGAAACGACTTGTAGCTTTAAATAATTCTTCAAGCTTCGTTCTATAAAGCTCCTTAACCTCTTTTGATCTGTTTAGTTTATAGGTGACAACAGCGGAAACTACTCCACTCCCTAAAATGGTTAATATTGAAATTAAGAATTGTGCTTCAGTCATAATGTTTACTGTCTAAAAATGTTTAGAAGTACCTTGTACAAAAATTTAAACATTGAATTTCATTATAACACAAGTAAAAATTGCTTTTAAATTACATACACCTGTCCATTATTTTCTTAATCAGCGACAGAGCCCCTTGTTTTTAACTAATTCCATCAATTTGCAATCTCCCAATTCACACGTTTTTTTCGCATCACGGCAGCCTAGTTTGTTTTTTCCTTGCTTTAAATAAGCAATCCCCCTGTTATTGTAGACCATGTCATTATCTGGCTGCAGATAAATAGACTTATTGTAGTCCTCGATAGCTCGTTGATATTGGCTGAGTTTACCGTAAGCAATCCCTCTGTTGAAGTAGGCGTTTGCATAATCCGTCTTCAGGCTGATTGCTACGTTGAAGTCCTCTATGGCCCGCTGATACTGGCCAAGCTTAACGTAAACATTCCCCCTATTGTTGTAAACAGTGGCATAATCCTGCTTCAGGTTGATGGCCTTATTGTAGTCCTCGATAGCTTGTTGATACTGGCCGAGTTCTGCATAAGCAACTCCCCTGTTGTTGTAGGCATAGGCATTATCCAGTTGTAGACGGATTGCTTTGCTGTAATCCTCGATAGCCAGTTGATGCTGGCCAAGGCTTTTGTAAGCAATCCCCCTGCCGATATAGGCATCTGCATAATCCGGTTGTAGATTGATAGCGTTGTCCAAATATTCAATCGCCTTTTTAGGATTGGTAACTTTCTTCCCATCCCATAATGCAGATGCCTGATAAAACCAGTCCATTGCGGTCAGCCCCTGAGAGGCTTGCTGGAATTCCTTTTTTAGCTTCTCAGTGCTCTGTTTATTTGCCGAAAGCTTGCGGTTTTCTTCTTCAAGTTGGGCAACTTTTTGGAGGAGTTCCTTTTCTCTTTTCTGAGTATCTATTAGCTGTGTCAGGTGGGTTCTATCTTGCAGTTGTTTTTTCACCCTTTCTTCCAAAACAGAAGTGTCCACAACTACATTGACAACAAGCTCAATACCGAAGGCATCTTCTGTGTGATAATTCTTTTGAGAAATAACTTCCGCCTTCAACACTCCGGCAGTTAAAGCGAGGATTTCATCCTTCTCCACTTTGGAGTCTTTAACAACAGTGAGGCTTTCAATATAAGTCCCCGCTTTTTCCAGAGCCTCGCGTTTCGCCTTGGCTATGCCGTAAATTCTAGCGTCATCGGCGGACTGACCGCCCCCGAATGTCTGCCTTACTGTCTGCTTAATTGTTAGAATTTCGCCAAGGGCTGAAACAGGAAGGAGCATCAAAATGGTCAAAAAGGTTGCAAGGATAGTTTTCATAAAAACCCTCCTACTGGATTCCCGCCTACGCTGGAATGACATGGTTCATAAATTTTATTGTCGGAATACTATTTTCCCACTACTCTATTTACATCATCTTGTTTTAACTCGCAATGCCGAAAAGAAGTTAATCACGGCGATGATCGCGCCCAGAAGAAATACATACTGATAGCCCCATTTAATCCAGACAAACCCGCCAAAGACAGCCACACCAATGGAAAAGATATGATCAATGCTCACACCCATCGTCAGTGTCTGGGCGACATCTTCCGGCACAACGGCAATTTTTTGCATATATGTAGCGCGCGCCATACTCACCGACATCAGCATCTGATCGATAATATAACAGACGAAAGCAATAAACATCGCTACTGTTTCGGTAAATATAACTCTTCCGAAACCATAGCCAATACAGACAAAAACAAGAATTACCGCCTCCGCGGTCAAAATAAATTTTTCCCCCAACTTATCAATCGCTTTTCCCAGCATGGGTTTGAAAAATATGCCGATGACTCCGCCGGTAGCCAGAAGAATCGCCAGAACCTGCGTTTTCTGCCGGAATACTGTCACCAGTACCCACGGAGCAAAGGTCAAAAATATCTGTTTGCGTGTTCCATAAAGGATATTGAGCCAATAATACAGTTTGTACTCCTTACGCAGCTTAAATTTTGTTTTCGCCGCATAAGGCCGATCCTTTTGCATCATAAATAATAACATCGCCACTATCAGAAAAGCCAGAAAAGCGACCGCGTAAGAAACCTGGAAATTAAGATTTAAATATTTGAATCCGATAAAAATGGCCAGAGAGCCGACAATAGCCGACACGTTGGCGATTGCACTAAACTGACCGAGCCTTCTGCCGGTCTTGCCGTCAGCCGCGAGTTCCATACCAATGCTCTGATTAAGCGGCAGAAACAAATGCTGACCGACACTAAAAATAAAAAGCCAGACAAGCATTATGGAAAAACCGGGTGAACAAAAGCCAATCAGCAGTATGGCGAAAGCGCAAAGCAAATTAGCGGCAAAAGCCTGTCTTCTGGAACACAGGAAAAACAAAAGCGCCGAAATAAAGATAACCAGAAAGCCGGGCATTTCCCGGGGCAATTCCAGAAATCCCCGCTGGAAATCGGTGATAAAGAAAGTCTCGTTCAAAAAATTATTAAAAGTGGAATCGACAATACTCTGCGCAAACCCAAAAACAAAGGTAGCTGCTAAAAATAGCCGGAAGTCCCTCGGTAAACCGTCAACTTTATGTCTTATTTTCCTTAAAATGGCGCTAGTCCTCTCTACATATTAATTCGCAGGAACACTTTATTGACGAAACGAAATAAAAGCAATAAATTTTGCACCTTGAGCTGGTAATTCTTGACACATTTTCTTTATTTCTCTAATATGTAATCAGGAAAGTGAGTTGAACATTCATGGCCAAACCACGCATTTTATTTATGGGAACACCTGCATTTGCTCTCCCGGCGCTGGAGATGATTTCCTCTCATAATTACCCTGTGATCGGGGTTGTTACCCAGCCGGATAGACCTGCCGGCCGCGGCCAGAAAGAAGTTGCCCCGCCGGTAAAGCTTCTGGCGCAGAAATTAGGTCTACCTGTTTTTCAGCCGCAAAAGGTTAAAGATAAATCTTTTTTAGATATTTTTTATCAGCTGAATCCTGAAATGGTTGTCGTTGCCGCATTTGGCCAGATTCTGCCCAAAGACATCATTGAATTTCCAAAACTTGGCTGCCTCAATATCCACCCTTCCCTTCTGCCGAAATACCGCGGCGCGGCGCCGCTCAACTGGAGTATTATCAGAGGGGAACCAAAAACCGGCGTTACTATAATGCTGATGGATGAAGGAATGGATTCCGGCGATATTTTATTACAGCAAGAAACTCCTCTTAGCGCCACTGAAACCTATGGCCAATTGCATGACCGTATGGCAAACCAAGGCGCTGATTTACTCCTGACTGCTATTGAGCAGGTAATTACCGGTACGGCATTAAGACAGCCGCAGGATTCATCCGCAGTCACCATTGCTCCTCGTCTGACCAAGGAAACCGGCAAGATCAACTGGCAGGAAAACTGCACAAACATTGTCAATCTCATTCGCGGGCTTTGCCCCGCACCTGCCGCTTATACTTTTTTAGAAGGACAGGCATTAAAAGTATTTGCGGCAGAATCCAAACCCGGGAAAATAAAGGAAATGCCGGGTACGATTGGCGCGGATACATCTTACGGCCTGTCGGTTGCAGCAGCTGACGGCTATGTGATTCTAAAAGAATTGCAGCTTGCCGGTAGAAAACGAATGCTGGTAAACGAATTTCTGCGCGGATATCGTTTGCTACCGGGAACTATATTACAATGAAGAAAAATTATAATGAGGTGGACAATGTTATGCGTTATACAATTTTCAATTCACCAATTTTGAAATCTTTTTTGCGCGGCGTATCCCTGTTTCTTTTAAAAATACTCGGCTGGAAGAAAAAAGGACCGTTACCCAAAGAGGATAAATATGTTATTATTGTTGCTCCGCACACATCCAACTGGGACTTATTCTATGGAATTATCCTGGCCTTCGCATTGAAACTTGACGCCCGCTTTATCGCAAAAAAAGAATTGTTCCGTGGGCCTTTCTCCCCACTGATGAAGTGGTTGGGAGGCGTCCCAATCGACAGGACATTATCAAGCCATATCGTGGATCAAATGATATCTACATTCAATGAAAGCAAAAAATTTGTTCTTGCTCTGGCTCCTGAAGGCACCCGTCATAAAACAGGTTCCTGGAAATCAGGGTTTTATAATATTGCGGTGAGTGCCCATGTTCCCATTGTGCTTGCGTTTCTCGATTACGCGAGAAAAACCGGTGGAGCAGGACCGTTAATATACCCAACCGGTGATCTGGATCAAGACATGCAGATAATTCGTAATTTTTATCTGACTGTTAAGGGCAAATATCCCGATAACGCAAGCCCCGTTGTTATTCAGCCTAAAACATGAAAATATCTATTCGCCACCAGGCTGTCGACATTTTGAGTCAAATCAGCACAAGCCAGTCTTTTGCCGGAGAGCTGCTTGATGACAGTCTCACCGCAAACACATTATCCGGAACGCCGGATGGGAGGCTGCTCACCCACCTTGTCTATGGAGTATTACGTTTTCAGGGTCATCTGGACTGGATAATATCAAAATTATACCGCGGGAATTTCGCCGGAATGGATGAAGTCATCAAGAATATTTTGCGCGTCGGCCTCTATCAGCTTAAATTCAGTGACCGTCTGCCTGCTTTTGCTGTTGTTGATGAAGCGGTTAAATCCGCCAAAATAATTGCTCCGGCGCAAAGCGGGCTTACTAACGCCATCTTGAGAAACTATCTTCGCCAAGGTGATAAAATCTCTTTCCCTTCCTGGAAGAAACAACCGGCTGAACATATTGCCGCCCTCCATTCCCATCCGCTCTGGCTTGTAAAAACATGGCTTGATATTTTCGGTAAAGAAGACACCCTTGCCCTTTGCAAAGCCAATAACGAAATGCCGCCTATGACAATCAGGATCAATAAATTAAAGACCTCTCCAGAAGAGCTGGAACAAAAGCTAAAAGCTGAAGGATTCAGTTATACGATAACAAATTTTTCACCAGACGGCATTGCTTTGACCGATTCCAACCAGCCTATTCAAAAAACCAATTTCTTCCGCGAAGGACTCTTGCGTATCCAGGATGAAGGGGCGCAACTTGTTTCTTGTTTGGTAAACCCGAAAAACAACGAAAATATTTTGGATGTCTGCGCCGGCACCGGCGGCAAGACAACTCACCTGGCTGCAATCATGAAGAACGATGGACACATCCTCGCAATTGACCGCCATGCCGGAAAGCTCGCTGAATTAAGAAAAGAAATAACCAGGCTGGGAATTAATAATATCCAAACCCAACAGGTTGATCTCAGCATCATGCTGCCTATCGCACTTACAGAAAAGTTCGATCAAGTTCTTGTGGACGCTCCTTGCTCCGGCACCGGAACACTGCGGCGCAATCCTGAAATTAAGTGGCGTACCAAAGCCCTTGATCTCAACGGCTATGCGGTAACTCAGAAAACAATTTTGCAAAATGCAGCTCCAGCAGTTAAAAAAGGTGGCCGTTTAATTTATTGCACGTGTTCTCTCCTGCCTGCGGAAAATGAGGATGTTATCAGGCATTTTCTCGTGAACAATCCTCAATTTATTTTAGCCCCTATCCCCGAAACAATAAAAAAATCCTTCATTGATAAGAACGGTTTTTTCCGCACTTACCCTCACATACACAATACGGATGGTTTTTTTGGCGCAATATTGCAGCGTCATTAAGATGCAGAGCTTCCGTACCGGATTTAAATTGACGAATCAAACAAAATAATGCTATTTTACTTACCTAATCTTTTGGGAGGAGCATGGATGTTCATAAAACAATTGCAGGTCGGCCACATGGCCGTTTTTGCTTACCTTGTCGGGGATACCGTCACCGGGGATGCTTTAGTAATTGATCCCGCTGATAATACCCAGGAAATTATTGCAGTGGCGAAACAAAACAAACTGCAAATTAATTATATCATCAACACTCATGGCCATGTTGATCATATCGGCGGCAATGCCGAAATGCAGAAGCTGACTGGAGCTAAAATAATTGTGCACGAAGATGATGCCATCATGCTTACTTCCACCCCGGCGATGATGCTCAAGATGTTCGGCGCCAAACAATCACCGCCTGCCGACATACTGGTCAAAGACGGCATGGTAATTTCAGCAGGCAATATTGAGCTCAAAGTTATTCACACGCCCGGCCACTCTCCCGGCGGCATTTGTCTGTATACTCCGGGATATGTCTTCACCGGCGATACTCTTTTTGTGGAAGCTGTAGGCAGAACCGATTTACCCGGAGGTTCATGGCAGATAATGTATAATTCCATCCAGACGAAACTTTTCACGCTGCCTGATGATACCAAAGTTATGCCCGGCCATAATTACGGACGGACACCTACTTCCACCATTGGCCATGAAAAAAAGCACAACCCATCAGTTCAATAAAGGAGCGGATCACTTATGACAAAAAATATCCAGCAGACCAATTTCCCCAAATTAAATTTTATCAATCGCGGTAAGGTTCGTGACCTTTATGCCGTACAAGAATATCTACTGATCGTCGCCACCGACCGCATTTCCGCATTTGATGTGATCATGCCCAATCCGATACCCGGCAAAGGCATAATTTTAAACCGCATGTCCACTTTCTGGTTCAAGCAAATGGAAGATATCATCGGCAATCATATCATATCGACGGATGTTGCCGCTTTTCCTGCCGAATGCGCTCCCTATGCCGCCATTCTGGAAGGCAGAAGCATGCTGGTTAAAAAAGCCAATCCGCTGCCTGTCGAATGTATTGTCCGCGGTTATCTTTCCGGTTCCGGTTGGAAAGATTATCATCACAGCCAATCTATTTCGGGCATTAAATTACCACCTGATTTGAAAGAATCCTCCAAGCTACCCCAGACTATTTTTACTCCGACGACAAAAGCTCCTGAAGGTGAGCATGATTCAGCAATAACCAGAAATGAAATGGAAGATATCGTAGGCTCTGAACTAACTGACAAAATTATAAAAATTTCCCTGGCTATTTATGAAAGAGCGGCGTCAATAGCGCTGAAGGCGGGAATTATCATCGCCGATACAAAAATGGAGTTTGGCCTGATCGGCAAAGAATTAATCCTGATTGACGAATTGCTTACTCCAGATTCTTCCCGTTTCTGGCCTGCTGATGACTACGAAGAAGGCCGGGCACAAAAAAGTTTCGATAAACAATTTTTACGAGACTACCTTCTTGCAATTAAATGGAATCAAAAGCCACCCGCGCCGGAACTTCCTTCAGAAATTATAGAAAATACTAAGGCAAAATATGAAGAAGCCTTAAAGCGTTTGGTAAAATGATTTACTGCCTGTTATTGACTTAGACAAAATCATGGCTATACTATAAACCGTTTATCTAAAAGATATTATCCTTTTGGGGGGAGGCATTCTTGAGCAATAGGAAATTACCGGATTATCGTTTAAAACAAAAAATTTTATATCTTGATAGCACTAGCCCGGATGATCTGATTCATTATGGTGACTTGTTTTTAGAAGCGGGAGCATATTCCGATGCACTCGACTTTTTTCAAAAATCAAACCATAATGAAGGTATCCAGAAGATTAAAAATATTGCCTTTGACAGTGGAGATGTCATGCTTTTTCAACGTGCCGCTAAAGCATTAAATCTGGAATTATCACCTTTGGACTGGGAAAATATCGGAAAAAAAGCGATTGAATTAAAAAAATATTTCTTTGCCCGGCACGCCCTGGAAAAAACAAATAATGAAGAAATGTTAAATTCGCTCAAGGACATTATGAAAGCGGAGGAACGAGAAATTAGCTCATGACAAAAAGGGATTATTACGAGATTTTAGGCTTACCCAAAACAGCCTCGAATGAAGAAATAAAAAAAAATTATCGCAAAATAGCAATGCAAAGTCATCCGGATAAAAATCCGGGAGACAAAAAAGCGGAAGAAAGCTTCAAAGAAGCAGCTGAAGCATACGAAGTGCTGAGCGACAAACAAAAAAGAGAAATTTATGACCATTACGGTCATGAAGGCTTAAGCAATTCAGGTTTTAGAGGATTTAACGGATTTGACGATATTTTTACCAATTTCAGCGATATTTTTGAAGATGTTTTCGGATTCGGCAATGCGCGTGGACGAGGGCGATCGCGCTCCGCTGCGCGCGCTGGCGCTGATTTGCGTTATGATCTAAAGATTTCATTTCTCGACGCCGCTTTTGGTTTAACCACAACTATTGATTTAGAGAAACTGAGCACCTGCCAAAAATGTCATGGCAGTGGTGCCGCCCCCGGAACATCTCCCGAGACCTGCCGAACCTGTCAGGGAAGAGGTCAGGTATTACAATCCAGTGGTTTTTTCACTATCAGTACTACCTGTCCTCATTGCGGAGGACACGGCAAAGTCATCGCTAAGCCCTGTAGCCATTGCCGGGGCATGGGTAAAGAAAAAATTATAAAATCTGTACAATTAAAGATTCCTGCCGGCGTAGAAACAGGTTCCCGTTTGCGACTGCGTGGCGAAGGTGAAGCCGGAGATCAGGGGGGACCCAGTGGCGACCTGTATGTATTCCTGCATGTAGAGGATCACGACTTTTTTGTAAGATCAGGTAACGATATCATCTGCCGCGTCCCCATAACTTTTGTTCAAGCTGCCATGGGAGCAACAATTGAGGTCCCTACTCTGGAAGAAAAAGAAAAGATAAAAATTCCCAAAGGCACTCAAAACGGGAAACCATTTCGTCTTAAAGGAAAGGGCATTCCCCATATTCGTGGCTATGGGCGCGGTGATCAGATCGTTGAAGTATTTGTCCAGATACCTACAGACCTGAATAAAAAACAGGAAGAACTTTTAAGGGAATTTGAAAAAATAAGTAATGCAGCTAATTGATTCTCAACTAAGCTAAACCTGATAATAGCTGTTGCAATACAGAAACTAATATGTTCTAAAAATGTAAACTTAAAATTTACTGGAGGAAGAACGTGAAAAGAAATAATATCTGGCTGCTGATCCCATTATTTTCTCTCTTTCTTTTTTCCGGCTGTGCTGCGTTGGTTGTTGGTGGCGCGGCTGTTGGTGCCAGCACAGGAACTTTTTTTTATATCAACGACGAATTAAAAACCGATTATTATGCTTCTTTTGACAAGGTATGGAGCGCTTGCGAAAAAACGGTAGCTGATATGCGCGGTATTGAAGTTGCTCCAGCCAGAGAAATTGCTCAGGGTAAAATTAGTACTGTAATTAATGATGAAAAGGTTTATTTCGATATCAAATATAAATCTAAAAATTTCACTACGGTCTCTATTCGCGTGGGATTAATGGGAAATAAACTTTCTTCCCAGCTTTTACATGATAGAATTGCCGAGAATCTGGCGAAAAATTAAATATCTAAAATAGGCTGCGACTTGATAATAAAATGAATAAAAAAGTCATCCTGGGTATCCTGATCAGCATTATCAGTATCGCATTAGTCTATTTTTCCGTAAGAGGAATTAATATTCAGGATGTCTCCAATGCTCTGAAGAAAATTCAATTAAGTTATGTTATTTATTTCATCCTCCTTGTAATTTTAATGCAATGGCTGCGTTCCTATCGCTGGGGCGTTATTTTGCAGCCAATGGAAAAGATCGATCAACTTTCTCTTTTTTCAGTTACCTGCGTAGGCTTTCTGGCAATTGCCGGAATTCCCGCACGTATTGGCGAACTGGCCAGACCCTATCTCATATCCAAACGAAGTACGATTAAAATGTCTTCGGCTTTGGGCACTATTCTCGTCGAAAGAGTTCTTGATGGCTTTTCCGTGTTGGCAATTGCTGTAATTGTTCTTTTTCTTACTGACCTGCCCCCTTGGATGATTAAATCGAGCATTATTTTCTTCCTGCTCGCATTAGTAATATTTTGTTTTATCGTCTTTTTAATCTTGCGCAGAGACACAGCGCTAAAGCTAATCAACAAAATCTTAGGTAAGCTCCCCGGAAAATTTGCTCATAGGATAGATGAATTGATCCATCATTTTATCGATGGCTTTCAAGTTATTACTAATATTAAATTTCTATTGTATTTATTTTTTCTTTCAGCTTTAGTCTGGGTTTTGGATGTACTGGCAATTTATATATTGCTTCTGGCTTTCGGCTTTACCTTACCAGTAATGGCATCATTTGTTGTAATGATTATTCTCATTGTGGGCATAGCTATTCCCACCGCACCGGGTTATATTGGTAATTGGCATCTCGCCTGTGTTCTGGGCTTAAGTATTTTTGGTTTAGCTGAAGCTGAAGCGCTTTCTTTTGCAGTTGTTTACCACTTCTTATCCATGGCTATTGTAGTTGTATTCGGAGTTATATTTCTTCCCTTCAACAAATTTTCTATCTCCGATATGAAAAGCCAGTTGAATTATAAAAAAGTTGATGAAGATTTAAAGTAAGACCATTTCTAAATCAAAGATGATATCGAGGCAGCAAGGAGGAGGCGCAGGTCACGCCATGGCGTGATTGAGCAAGCCAACGACGAGGCCAACAAAAATAGCGCTTTGATTTAGGAATGGAATAGCTCAAAGCGGCAATGATTAAGACTCATCCTTAGTTACAACTTTGAGGCTTTTAATTTTCTTGTGCAAATTACTGCGCTCCAGACCAATTGCTTCCGCAGTTCTGGAAATATTGCCTTCGTTTTCTTCTAATTTTTTTATGATAAATTGACGTTCAAAATCCATCTTAGCATCTTTTAATAAGTCGGCAACAACAGCTACCGAATCCCCAAAAGACGCTTCATTTTCTATTTTAGCATTGAGCAACGGAATATCTTTAGCCGTGATTTCGTTGGATGGAGTTAGAATAATAAGTCTTTCAATAATATTTTTTAATTCGCGAACATTACCGGGCCAATCATGTTGCGTGAGCATTGCCAGGGCATCCTCCGTTAAGACTTTTTGCGTTTGTCCTTCTTTGGACGCGAAATCGAGTAAAAATCGCTCTGCCAGAAACTTTATGTCTTCCTTTCTTTCACGCAAGGTTGGAACACGCAAGGGTATCACATGCAAACGATAATAAAGATCCTGCCGGAAATGCCCTACTTCCATTTCCTTTTCCAGGTCTTTATTACTCGCAGCTAAAACTCTTACATCCATATCAATCAGCTTATTACCACCGACCCGTTCAAACTTCTTTTCCTGCAGAATCCGCAGGATCTTCGCCTGCGCCTTCAAGCTCATATCAGCTACTTCATCAAGAAAAATTGTTCCTTCATGGGCCAGGTCGAATTTACCACGCTTCTTCTCCGTCGCCCCGGTGAAGGCTCCTTTTTCATGGCCAAATAATTCACTTTCAATAAGCTCTTCCGGTATCGCCGCACAGTTGACTTCAACAATCGGTTTATGTGATCTTCGGCTCAAATGATGGATAGAACGGGCCACTAATTCCTTGCCCGTGCCGTTTTCTCCCATAATCAGAATCCACGCATTCGTCGGAGCAACAATGTTGATCATCTCTTTGAGTTCTGCTATTACCTGACTGTTGCCTGTGAGTTCGTATTGATGAGAAACCTTTTGTTTTAATAAGATGTTTTCTTCTTCCAAGCGCACTACATTAAGCGCGTTATTAACAATTATAATAACCTTATCCAGAGAAAGAGGCTTCTCTATAAAATCAAAAGCGCCTAATTTCGTCGCTCTCACCGCGGTTTCAATTGTACCGTGACCGGACATCATAATTACCAGGACATTGGGGTGGGCCTCTTTAATAACTTTGAGCGTTTCCAGACCATCAATTCCCGGCAACCAAATATCGAGCAACACAAGCTGGGGCATTTCTTCCTCAACGACTTTAATTGCTTCTTCGCCGCTGCCAGCCACCAGAACCTGATAACCTTCATCGCTCAAAATTGCCTTTACCGATTGGCAAATGCTTACTTCATCATCAACTACAAGAATCGTATCGTTCATAATTATTATTCATCCGTTTATTTTATCTTCTTAACATATAATTTAAACTTCGGAAACCGGTAACTGAAAAGATACTACTGTCCCCGTTGGTTTGTTATCAGCGACACTGACCTGACCATGATGATCAAAAATGATCGATCTGACGATGGCCAAACCCAAACCGGTCCCCGATTTCTTAGTTGAAAAATACGGCTCAAACATTTTCCTTTTATCACTGGAGGGAACTCCCTCTCCATTATCAGCCACAATTACACTGGCCATGCGTTGCGCTTCTTCATAACTTACAGCAATTTTTATCTGTCCCTCTTTTTTAATCGCCGCAACGGCATTGTCCAGCAAATTAATCATAACTCTATTGATTTGCTCAGCATCAATATTTAGCTTTGGTAATCTCACGGCAGGCTTAAATTCGAAAACAATATCCTTATGAGCATCTTGAAAGAGTAAAACAGAATCGGCAACTACTGAATTCAAGTCGTTGAGCGTAGGCGTGGTCACAGGCATACGGGCGTAACGGGAAAACTCATTGACCAGGTTTTTTAACACTTCGACTTGATCAATTATCGTTTGCGTGCACTCTTTAAAAACCGACCCTTCTTCACCTAACTTGTCCCCATATTTTCTCTGCAATCTTTGCGCGGAAAGCTGAACCGGCGTAAGCGGATTCTTTATTTCATGGGCCATACGTCGGGCAACCTCACGCCAAGCTGCCGCACGCTCCGCCTTTTGTAACTGAGTTAAATCTTCGAACACCACCACGCCGCCGGAATCATTACCTTCCTCATCTCTGATCGTTGTGACCGTCACGAGAACAGTAAGAACTCTATCCTTAAGCACTAATTCCAATTGTTTTTCTAACGAACTTTCATTATTTTCTTTTAGTTCCTGTAAAAATTCATCCAAAAGAGTCATATGCTCAGGCATGATCAGATCGCGATAATTTTGATAAAGAATCTTGTCCGCCTTAATTTGAAGCATTTTTTCTGCAGCGCTGTTAATTGTTGTAATTATTCCACTACTATCCACGGATATGACGCCTGCGGAGACATTGCGCAGAACTGTTTCCATATATTTGCGCCGCTGTTCCAAGCTTATATTTGCTTCTTCCAGACCAGTCTTACTTTTCTTTAAATCAGTGGTCATTTGATTAAATGATTTCACTAAGAGACCAATTTCATCGTCCGCTTCAATATCAATACGAGTATCCAAATCTCCCTTAGTAATCCTGTTAGTAGCTTGCGCAAGATCCTGAATAGGAACAGTGATTGCTTTGGCCAGAGCGAGACCAAACCATGTCGCCAGAAAAATAATTAATAAAGTCACGATGGATAAGGTGATAATGTAATTTAGTTTAATAGGGGTTTTTAGAAGTTTGATCTGGCCGTACTGCTCCGACGAATCGGCAATACTCCTCAGTTTATCTACAAAACCTTTAGGTATACTGTAGCTTACGGCAACACGGCCGATTACTTCCGTTGGTACAGCATAAGAAAAAACAGGCACGACACCAAAAACTGCCTCCCCGGTATCGTTTGGCTGAACTGTGGATATCTCTTTGCCTGAATAAATGTCTTCCATCATTTTAGGTTCAAGTTTTAATGGAACAATTTCCGAACTTTCGGTATCGGGAAAAAACATATTCTCTTTTTGGAAATCAAAATAAATCTCGACCTTACCAACTTTATAATTTTTTTGCCGCTGGCCGATGAAATTTTTCAGATAATCAACTCTTTCACGCTCATAAAGACGAGTTTTAGTGATATCCGCACTGATTTGACGGGCATTGTATTTAGCTTGTTCCGCCATTTGCTGGTAATAAACTTGAGCTACTTCCAACGACCGGTTTAATGCATCGCCAATCTTAATGTTGAACCAAAACTCCATACTGTAAGAAAGAAAATTAATGGCAAACAAAAAAAGTAATATCGTCGGTACAAGCGATAAGCCTACAAAAGCAGCTACTAGTTTTGTCCTTAACTTGGAACCGATAATGCCCCGGCGGCGTTCGTAAAACAGTTTGACCACATTCCGGACAATCAGGAAAAGCAAGAGAATTATCAGGATGACATTAATACTGGTGAGACCATAAACGAGAATATTTGTCGATAGGGATAATTCATCTTTTTGGGCGAACCTGCTGGCAATTAAGGTGAACGCTATAGCTATTACGCCTACAATTATAATAATGATACGTTCACGGCGGCGCTTTCTTAACTCTCGTTCATCAATATGTACATTCTGTTGTTTTTTTTTCATTTTTTGATCAGATTAGTTAATCTAAATTTTGTTAATGGGGAATGATAAACTGTTAATAGAAAAATTCCTTCTTGTACCAAGCTGTTTCAAAATCCCAGAAAGAAACAAAGAAAAAAACATATTCCATATATAAGGGCAGGCGCACCTTATCTATTTTAACTCTCATTTTTAAATAATATTGGTTTCCTTTTTCCAGTGCGCCAAGAGGTGAAGCAATAATCCCATTGAAATCCGCCATTGCCTTTTGAGCACTTTCAAAATCAGGGAAAATTATGGGATCAAGATTACCATTGGTATAAATGCTAAACGTTTTTTTGAGGTTGTCATATTTGATTGTACGTTTAATTTCTTTACCGATTATTGTTTTATTCCATATCAACAACCTTTCCTGACAAACATCAAGCTGAAGTGTGAATACCGTAGGAACTCCGGCTAAAATGGCCGATTCCATCTCGGTTTTAAAACAATCGACACATCGCGCATATAAAAGTAGATTTCCAGAATTATTACTGATCAAAATATCGGCAATCCTAGGTTGAACTGCTTGCCCCTGTGCCGGGAAACATAAGAAAGCAAAAACAACAAACAGGGGAATGCAAACACCATCGACAAATATCTTTTTCATTATTCTCCCACCAACCATTTTCTACAGGATTAAGGCAAACATATGGTTTTGCTGTACCAGGTTGCCATTTGTTCATTACCAAAAACTAAAATATTTCGAATAAAGTATACTAGGTAACCTAAAGATAAAAATCAAGGTTAATTTGGGTTTGGGGTAATATTACTAAAAGAGAAAATACTCTAGATTTGAACAGCGTCAAGTATCCGAAATGACGGAATCTTTAAAGATGTTAGTTTATGTTTCGCTTCTTCTTTATTGTTACAACTGATGATTTCCCAGCAATCTTGTTTGCGCATAAGTTCTTTAAGAAGAAGGTTATTCAATCGATGACCGGATTTGTATGCAACAAAATGTCCGATTATCGGCATTCCCAGTAAAAATAAATCACCAATTGCGTCTAGAATTTTATGTTTGACAAATTCATCGGACATACGTAAACCGTCTTTATTGATGATTTTTTCATCATCCAATATAATAACGTTTTCCAGTGATCCTCCCAGTCCCAAACCTTTTGCCTGCAGATATTCAACTTCTCTCAAAAAACCAAATGTCCGTGCACCGCATATTTCCTTTTCATATTTCTCATCTGAAAAATTCAGGCTATATGATTGCCTTCCGATAGCAACATGCTTAAAATCTATTTCATATGTAATTTTAAATTCCGCGGCAGGCAGCAAAACTGCACTTCCGTCACCCTCCTTGACAGAAACAGGTTTTTTAATCACTAGGAGTTTCTTAGTTTTTCCCTGCACATGCGTACCTACTTCTTTCAACATATTAACAAAAGGAAGTGCGCTACCGTCCATAATAGGAATTTCAAAAGAATCGAGTTCAATGACCGCATTATCCAATCCCATTCCGCTGAAAGCCGAAAGAATATGCTCAACGGTGGATACAGTAACAGCACCCACGCCAAGTGAAGTTGCCAATGTTGTATCGGATACTGTATTAAAATCAGCAGGTATAGGTAACGCATCGGGTATATCTTTGCGAACAAATACAATACCGGCATCTGCCGGAGCTGGTTTAATTTTCATATTAACTTTGCGGCCGCTATGCAAACCAACACTGGAGCAAATTATTTCTTTTTTTAATGTACGCTGCAAATGCATATATTCCCTATAAATAGAAAGATAAAATTGTTTGAGCAATAACTATACCATATCCATTAATTTTGCTTGTTAAATATAAGTATTGATAATAACTATTCTTTCATCGTATGGCAATTCTATTGCTACTAAATGTTTTTGTCTATATGTGTTGAGAATGCCACAGTGGATTAACTGACAATGGAAGATTAAGTCCATACCACTTCGCTTTCAAAGGATAACTAGGCGGCAAGGAGGAGGCTTCGGAGGCGTATATTTTAATACGTTGAGGACACCGACGACGCTGCCAACAAAGTTATCCAAAGACCGGGGGCGCGTCCCGCAGGGGAGCGCATAGCAAATCAAAATTTTACCTTACCGGCAATTACCGCCTGCAAGGCGGTAACTTACAAGCGAAATGGTATCGTACTAATATTTACAGAAGCGTTCCTTTTCGCTATAGATGCAGCCGCAGTAATTCTGACGATACATACCCAGTTGCCTGGAAATTTTTATACCTTCATCCCAACCAACACGAAAGTCCTGATAATAGAAAGGGATTCCCAGCTGCTTACCCAAATTCTCCCCAATTTCTTTAATCTTGTCGTGTTTTTGGTGCTTACTATAGAGCAATGTGGTTGTAAAACAGTCATATTTTTCTGTATGGGCAAGCCGAGCGGTATATTTCAAACGATCCCGTAAACAATAATCACATCTTTCCTTTTCTTTAAAAGCGACTTGACGCAAAAATTCTTCCATTGAATAATCCTCAGACCAGATGATCTCCAAAAAAGACTTTTCGGCATAATCATGGAGTGTTTGCCTGCGCCTCTGGTATTCCTGATAGGGATGGATATTGGGATTGTAAAAGGCTCCGACTACTTCATGCCCTTGAGTTCTCAATTCTTTGAGCGGAAAAATCGTACAAGGTCCGCAGCAAATGTGCATTAATAGTTTCATTAAATAAAGGTCGACTTGAACAACTTGATGTTAAAAAAGTTCTTTTTGACCGCTTGTGACCTTAAGACCAAAATGTTCATAAGCCTTGGCGCAGGCAATCCTTCCCCGGGCAGTTCTCTGCAGATAACCTTCCTGGATCAAATACGGTTCATAGACATCTTCAATAGTTATTTTTTCTTCGCCGATGGCTGCAGCAAGACTCTCCACACCGACTGGTCCGCCATTAAATTTATCGATCAGGGTTAAGAGCAATTTCCTGTCCATTTGATCAAAACCCTTTTGATCAACCTCAAAAGCATCCAATGCCGCCCGCGCTATTTCACCGTTAATAGTTCCATCTGCCTTAACTTCGGCATAATCGCGAACCCGTTTCAGCAAGCGGTTGGCAATACGTGGAGTACCACGTGCACGCCGCGCTAGTTCCTCAGCACCGGTATCAGCCAGTTTTACCCCTAAAATAGTGGCAGATCTCTTGATAATAATCATAAGTTCTTGCGGCGTATAAAATTCCAAACGGAAGTTCATGCCGAAACGATCTCGTAATGGCGAAGTAAGTGAACCGGCGCGTGTTGTTGCTCCAACCAGGGTAAATTTGGGAATATCCAGTTTCATGGAACGCGCCGACGGCCCCTGACCGATCAAGATATCAATATGGAAATCTTCCATCGCCGGATATAATATTTCTTCCACAACATGAGAAAGTCTATGGATTTCGTCGATAAAAAGAACCTCATGTTCCTGCATATTAGTTAAAATCGCCGCCAAATCTCCTGGTCTCTCGATCACCGGGCCGGAAGTAACTTTGATGTCTACCCCCATCTCTTTGGCAATAATATAGGCTAAAGTAGTTTTCCCCAGTCCCGGCGGACCATAAAGAAGAACATGGTCTAGCGCCCCACGGCGTTTTTTCGCTGCTTCAATAAATATTGCTAAATTGCTTTTTACCTTCTCTTGCCCCACATAGTCGCTAAACTTCGACGGCCGAAGACTAGCGTCCAGGATAAATTCTTCTTCTGCGCAAGCAGGATCGATTAAGGGGGTTTTTATTTGTGTTCCCATCTTTAAGATTCCCTGTTGAGCCAATTTAACCGGCAAGAATTTTCAATGTCTTTTTCAAGAGTTGATCCATCGCCAGTTCTTGCTCGGCTGCCTGCAATACCTTGTCTAAAGCATCCTTGGCAGCATTACTTTTGTAACCCAAATTAACCAGTGCTGAAAGCGCATCTTCCTTGACGATCTCAGAGTCTTTATGATGTGAATCCACCGCCGGGATATTCTCCGCTATCATTTTTTTAATGACTTTTTCCTTGAGTTCAAGGATCAAACGCTCGGCCATTTTTTTACCGACACCTGGAATGCTGACCAGTTTTCCCAAATCACCGCTGGATATTGCCTGCAATAAATCATTCGCCGAAATACCAGACAGAATATTCATGGCGATCTTCGGTCCGATACCACTTACCGAAATCATCAATTGAAAAAGTTCCCTTTCCCGTTGTGTGTAAAAACCAAATAAGCTTATGGCATCCTGTTTAACATGTGTATGGATGTGCAATGTTACCATCTGCCCTGACTCCGGAAGTTCATAAAAGGTCGTCAGCGGAATGAAGATGCGATAGCCGACGCCTTGCGTATCTACAATAACGTGAGAAATACCTTTATAAGCGATCTTACCTTTGATTAAGGCAATCATTAGACAGATTGCTCCTTTAAAAAATTAGCGTGGCAAATTGCGACAGCCAGTGCATCAGCTGCATCAGCTGGCGGCAAAGTAGGCATTTTTAAGATAGCTTTAACCATGATCTGTACCTGCCTTTTTTCCGCCCGTCCATAGCCAACTACAGCTTTTTTCACTTCCAGAGGAGAATATTCAAAAACAGGTATGCCTTTGCCAACACCCGCAAAAATAATAACGCCCCGAACATGAGCCTGTTGAATCAGGCTGCGCACATTTTTCCCGTAAAAAATATTTTCCAGCGCAATCGCCTGCGGACTATTCTCAACGATCACCTCGGACAGATGCTGATAGATGTAACTTAACACTGTGGATAAAAGTGAACCTTTTCTTGGTTTGACTTCTCCATGGATGATATGCCGCAAATAATTGCCTTTTTTATCAATTACGCCATAGCCGGTAATGCGGCTGCCCGGATCAATTCCTAAAATTACCAATTTTCTTCCCGTAATAATCAATTGAGCTTCGTTAACTTAATTTTTCCATCACATCATCATCTATATCAAAATTGGCATACACGTTTTGCACATCGTCATTATCTTCGAGCTTTTCCATCATCTTCAACATTTGTTCCGCTTTGTTCGCTTCCAATTTCACAGTATTGGACGGTATCATCCCGATACGGGCTTCCAAATGTTTTATCCCTTTGGCATCAATTGTTTTTTTCACTTTTTCAAATGATGCCGGATCAGTAATCACTTCGAATTCGTTGCCTTCACTCTTAACATCTTCTGCTCCGGCTTCCAGAGCCAGTTCCATAAGGGCGTCTTCATCAATAATTTTCTTATCAATAACAATACTGCCTTTTTTATTAAAAATCCATGCTACGCAACCATTTTCACCAAGGTTTCCTCCGTGCTTGGACAATATATGTCTAATTTCCGCGACAGTTCTGTTTTTGTTATCTGTCATGATTTCAACGAGAACAGCCACACCACCTGGGCCATAACCTTCATATGTCACTTCTTCATAATTGGCAGCACCTTCACCACCACCTAGTCCTTTTTTAATTGCCCTTTCGATATTATCCTTGGGCATATTTTCCTCTTTGGCAGCCATCACGGCCTGCCTGAGCCTTGAATTTCCTTCAACATCGCCGCCACCAAGCCTCGCCGCCAGTGTTATTTCCTTGATTATCTTCGTAAATGCTTTGCCACGCTTGGCGTCAATAGCTCCTTTTTTTCTCTTTATAGTGCTCCATTTAGAATGGCCGGACATGATCCTTCTCCTGTAAATATTTTAAAGCATCTTATTTTCGTAATAACACAAGGTAATAAGCTTGTAAAGTTAATTACATCGTTAAACCCGAGACAATAAGTTTAACTTTATAATGTAATACCATTTCTAAATCAAAGACGATATCAAGCCGACGACGCTGCCAACAAAGATAGCGCTCTGATTTAGAATTGGAATAATGTTTTTTTGCAATTAAATTCAGCTCCAGCATTGCCCAAATAAAATGCAGTATTGCTTTATGCTTTTCAACTCTTATTTATTTTGTTTGTATGCCACTGATGGCAGCAACTTTTTTTTAAAATGGATTAAACACTTACATGGTGAGGCAGCTGTAAAACACAACTATATATGAGTATCAATGGCGAGATTGGCTAATCTATCGGCATGGCTGTTGTGGGAACGCAGAACGTGTTTAACCTGGATGGTGTCAAAAGAAGTAAGCAGGCTGCGTACTTCTTTCATCAATACTTTCAAGTTTTCGTTTTTAACACGATAGGAACCGTTGATCTGATTGGCCAGAAGCTCGGAATCCAGATAAACTTCAAGATTCTTATAACCTTCAGCCAACGCTCCCTTCAATCCCAAAATCAGTGCTTTATATTCAGCGATATTATTGGTGCAATGCCCCAGATATTCCTTACTTTCCCAAAGGACACTTCCCTGGGCATCGGTAATGACAGCTCCAGCGCCACCAACGCCGGGATTGCCGCGGCAGGCGCCATCGCTGTATAGTATGTTTAACTTTTTTCTCATAATACCTAGGCCTGCTTTTCCATATTTTGAAAATACATTATCCGGTTGCAATTGGGACAACTGAGCAATTCTGTCGTTTTCTGCAATTCATTATAAAGTTGCGGCGGAATATTCATGTGGCAGCCGTTGCATACCTGTTTCCAAACTGAAATGACACCAACACCATTATTTCTATTTTTGACCTTTTCGTAACGAGCCAAGATATCGGCAGAAACATCTTTTCTCAAATCAGCGCGCTTCTGCTCCCAACTCACCGCGTCAGCATCAATTGCATTTAGATCAGCTTCGATTATCTTCTTTTCGGTTTCATATTCATTTCTGTGCTGACTAAGTATTTCCTCATCTTTTTTTACCAGAAGGAAAAGCTTATCCAACTCCTCCAATATAGAAATTATTTCGGTCTCAATATCACCACGTGACGACTCGGCAATTTCAATTTCCTTGAGCATTGCCTGATATTCCTTATTGTTCTTAACATCCAGAAGTCTCTCCTTGGTTTTTACCATGCCCTCATTAATTTTTTTGATCTTGTTTTCACTTTCAATGTGGCGTGCCTTGAGTTCATCATACTTACGTTTATTTTGTTCGATTCCATCGTTAAATATATGAAACTCCTCCTCCAGTTTTGCTATCTTTTCCGGCAGTTTTATCTTCTTAGTTGAAAGACTAACTAACTGCGAATCACATTCCTGAAGCATGATTAATAACAATAAATTCTTTTTCAATAATCTTCTCCTTCTTTTTTGGATAAAAAAAAAGCACCTTTTATGGGTGCATTTTTACATAGATGGCTTTATCGCCTTATTCTCTGTGCCGTCGGATGATAAATTTCTGATTCCTTTCACGGCAGTCAAAACAATGGATGCAGTATATCTGCTCCTTCGTGTAAAAAAAATTATTTTATCCATCATTGCTATTCTTTCATAATTTGGTGGGCCCACCTGGAGTCGAACCAGGGACCTACCGGTTATGAGCCGGTGGCTCTACCAATTGAGCTATGGGCCCGCCATTTTTTTTATATATGACTTTACTTAATATACGGCAACAGCTCCTAAATCTACTATTAAAAAGTCGAGCAATCGGATCTTGCTACCCACAAAAACAGACCAAATATTGGCAAATAAGCATCAGGGTTCGCTTTGATATACCCAATCATACCGCTTGTCAATACTATTTTGCTGCGCGCTTTTTGGAAAGACTTTTCATCTTTTTCGGCGCCGGAGCTTCGATTATTTCCGGTTCATTAATAAATGTTTCAATTAAATCCAACGGGGCGCTTTCTTCTTCTACAAGAGCCCCCAAGCGGTCACTAATACCAAAACGCATCCGTAACACTTTCTCTTCGCGCGGAGTAAGTGTCGACAAAATTTTCCGCGTTTGATCAGCCAAATCCATACTGATAGTCGCTTCCGAAGGAGACATAATTTTCTTATCTTCGATAAAGTCACCCAGATGGCTATCTTCTTCTTCGCCAATAGGCGTTTCCAGAGAGATTGGCTCCTTAGCAATTTTTAGAACTTTTCTGACTTTCTCCAACGGATATTCCATTTTGTTGGCAATTTCTTCGGGAGTTGGCTCTCGCCCTAACTCCTGCACAAGGTAACGCGAAGTACGAATAAGTTTATTGATTGTCTCAATCATGTGAACGGGAATTCGAATTGTCCGCGCCTGATCGGCTATAGCCCGTGTGATGGCCTGCCTTATCCACCATGTGGCATAAGTAGAAAATTTATAACCGCGCTGATACTCAAATTTATCCACGGCCTTCATCAAACCGATATTGCCTTCTTGAATCAAATCAAGAAACTGCAAACCACGATTAGTGTATTTTTTGGCAATACTCACAACCAACCGCAGATTTGCTTCCACCAGCTTCCTTTTTGCTATTTCCGCTTTAACTTCACCTTCTTCGATAGACTCAACAACAATTTTCAAAGTTGCCGTTGGTATTCCCACTTCCTTCGCGATATGCTTTATCTTTTTTTGCGCTTCAGCAATGGCAACTTGACTCTTCTGCAGAACATCGACAGAAACGCGCGTTTCCTTGGCCGCACGCTTTTCGTCTTGTTTTGATTTCTTCATTTTTACCCAGGCTTTCTCCAATTGCGCAAGAGTTAAGCCTGTTTCTTTCTTATATTGATTAATAATTCTTTCGGCTCTTTCAATTTCATCCGTGTAATACCGCAAGCGAGCGACGAAACGATGCATCTGCTTTTTGCTGAAACGTATTTTTCGGCAAAGTGTGATAATGTTTTTAGTGTATTTTTCTAACTCGGCCGTTAACAGTTCGCGCCGTTTGGGACGCATAGTTTTGGATTTGAGTTTTTCGCGCAATACTTGATTGCGGCTGTCAAAGAGCCTAATTCTATCAATAAGCTTTAGAACTCTTTCTTTATGTTCATCTTCCTCCATGAAGCCTTCTTGATCTTCAATATTGTCCACTACACTCTTGATCCGAATTTCCCCGGTGAGCAGTTTTTCGCCGATATTGAGTACCTCTTTAATCGAAACAGATAAGCGAAAGATAGCCCACATAGTCTCGCGCGCACCCTCTTCAATTTTTTTGGCTATTTCCACTTCACCTTCGCGGCTTAAAAGTGAGACCAACCCCATCTCCCGCAAATACATTTTCACCGGATCTCCGGTTTTTCCCACACCGGGTACCAGCGACAGCGTCTCTGGAAATTTCAAGGGGACTATGTCTTCTGCGGTTTTCTTCACTACAAGTTTCTCACCTTGTTCAGTATCAATGATATCAATATTCTTTTCTCCAAAGAGCATAATAATATCATCGATCTGATCGGAAGAAGTTACGTCCGGTGGCAACATATCGTTGACGTCATCGTAAGTTAAAAAACCTTTTTCTTCGCCCAATAAAATTAATTTCTTAAATTCATCGGATTGTATTTCTTTCGCCATGTGGCATCTCCCTAAATATTTTATTTGCACCGTTTATCTAGCGTAATTCTCGTTCTTTTGTTATTAGATCTTTTTTCTCATGAAGAAGACTACTTAAAATCTCTTCGTTGCCACTTTCCTGAGCATGAACCAGCTTTAATTTTAGTTGACGATGCTGTTCCTTATACCATTTTCCTTTAATTTTTCTTATCGTATCAGTAAAGTTTTTTTCCACCACTTTATCATCTGCCGGTGGTGCCTCAATAATTAATTTATGTATCTTTTCACGCAAAGGTTTATCATCATCCGCGAACAAGATAACGTTGATATCTACAAAACCCAACAGTTTATAGTCTTCAACAATTTTTTCTCCCAGATGCTTCAACTCCTGATGCAGAAAATAATCCAACACCTTTTCACTTTCCACATAAGCTGTTTTCTGCGGATACTCCAGCAATAGCCTGATCAAGTGCACTTCTACAGGATCAATGTGAGGATCAATCGTTTGCTTCTGGCTGCCACCCTTAGGTTTTAGCTGGACATCTTTTTTATGGATCTCCTTCTTCAACAATTCCTGATCGATACCCAATTTTTCCGCTACACGCTTGATAAAAAGGTTCTTTTCAATCACTCGTTCTCGTTCATCACCAATTTTGCTTATGAATTCCATCGCGGTTTTAACCAAATCCCGGTTTTCCTCAAATGTCTTACCGTTGCCCAAAACTTTTTCAATATAGTAATCGCTTATCGCCGGAGCAAGGTCAATAAGTTCAATGAGTTTCTCTTTGCCGTATTTTTTCACATAATCATCAGGATCACAGCCTTCCGGCAAGATTAACGCCCGCGCATGCATGTTCATACTTAAAAATAGTTCTAGGCTGCGGTCGAGAGCTTTTTTCCCTGCTTCATCCGGATCAAAAAGAGCAACAACATTCAGAGTGTAACGGCGTAAAAGCTCCAAGTGCTCTCTGGTCAGCGCAGTACCTAAAGTGGCAACTACATTGCCGATACCCGCGTTCCACAAAGAAATCAAATCAAAATAACCTTCGACAATAAGCGCAAAACCCTTCTTGCGTATTTCCTCTTTCGCTTTGTTCAAGCCATATAAATTTTTCCCCTTGATATAAACAGGCGATTCCGGCGAGTTCAAATATTTAGGCTCGCCTTTTTCCATAACCCTGCCGCCAAATGCCACTATTTCTCCAAAGACATTTTCTATAGGAAATATAAGGCGGCCACGAAACCGGTCATAAAAGCTTCCCTCTTTGCCGGAAACTATTAGGCCTGCCTGTTCGGCTAATTTCAAGGATGAACCACTACCTTCAATATAATCTGTCAAAGAGCGCCAAGTATCCGGCGCAAAACCCACCAGGAATTGTTTGATGGTTTCGTCCGAAATACCTCTACTTTGCAAGTATTCACGGGCAACCTTACCCGCAGGAGAAAAAAGATTGCGGCTGAACTGTTGCGCCGCTCTCAAATTCAAATTGGTTATTTCCTCACGTAAAGAATCCTTTTGACTGCCATCTTTATTAACCGACCTTAGAGGTAAAACAACCCCCGTCTTTTCCGCCAGAGCCTTAACCGCTTCGGGAAAAGTCATGTTGGCAATCTTCATCAACAATGTAATGGCATTACCACCCTCACCACAGCCAAAACAATAAAATATTTGCTTTTCGCGGTTGACTGTAAACGAAGGTGTTTTTTCTTGATGAAAAGGGCAAAGCCCGGTAAAATTCCGCCCTGCCTTTTTTAAAGTCAGGTATTCGGAAGCAAGTTCAACAATGTCTATCCTGCTTTTAATTTCTTCAATCTTGCTGTCATCAAAGCGCACTGAATATTCTTGCCTGTTTTGAAATTTGAATTTCTATTCTAATCACTTCCTGATAAAAAGCCACTCTATTAGGACAAGAGCGCTTTAACTTTTTCGCCCACCATTTTACCATCAGCCTTGCCGGTCAGTTGCGGCATCAATATTTTCATAACCTTTCCCATGTCTTTGGCCGAAACGGCTCCGGCTTCCGCAATAGCTTTTTTGATTACACTTTCAACCTCATCATCTGACATTTGCGCCGGCAAAAATTCCTGCACAACTTTCATTTCCGCCTCTTCTTTTTCCACCAGGTCAGTCCTTCCACCCTTGGTGAACTGCTCAATGGAATCTTTTCTTTGCTTGACTATCACAGAAAGAATCTGCAGAATTTCACTTTCGTTTAACGGCCGCATCACATCAATTTCCTTGTTATGCAATGCGGCTTTCATCATACGAATAGCCGAAAGCCGGATTTTATCTTTGGCTTTAGCCGCAACAACCATTTCAGCATTTAATCTGGCATTTATATCCATCACATTCACCTCTTTTGTTTAACCCAACGGGTCTTGCAGTTTTCTACCACCGAGAAGATGCATGTGCAGATGGAATACCACCTGGCCACCTTCGGCATTGCAGTTAATCACTGTGCGGAAACCACTATCACTTATATTTTTGATCCGGGCTACTTTTTGTGCCGCTGACATTAAATCGCTGGTAACATTAATACTCTTGTCGTCAATATCCATAAGTGTGGCGATGTGCTTTTTAGGAATGAGAATTACATGCACCGGTGCCATCGGTTGAATATCATTAAACGCTAAAACGTTATCATCTTCATAAACTTTGCTGCAAGGAATATCCCCTTCAACAATTTTGCAAAAAATACAATCCGCCATAATTGTCACCCTTTTTTTTCAAGAAGCTTTTCTACATTTATCAATCGCTTCTGTGAGAGAAATAGCACCCGTATAAAGAGCACGGCCGATAATGACTCCACTAATATCACAACCTTTTACTGCTAGTAGCTTTTCCACATCGGCTATAGTAGCAACTCCGCCGGAAGCAATAACCGGAATGCTGACAGCCATTGCCAATGCTTTCGTTGCTTCAATGTTGACTCCTGTTTCCATGCCATCGCGCTGAATATCGGTATACACAATTGCTTTTATTCCGCAATTTTCATAACGCACGGCAAGTTTCACAGCGCTTTGCTGAGTCTTTTGTGTCCAGCCCTGTATGGCAACCTGGCCATCTAAAGCATCAATGCCCAATATAATTTTCCCCGCATACTTTTTCCCGGCAGCGCGAACAAGTTCTTCATCCTCTAGTGCCGCCGTACCCAGGATAACGCTGGCAACACCATTTTCCAGGTAATAATCAATCGTCTCCATATTTCTGATCCCGCCGCCAACTTGAATAGGAATATTCACTTTTTTGACAATATCCAGAATAATCCCGGCATTACGGGGTAATCCGGCGACAGAACCGTCAAGATCAACTATATGAATGAGCTGGGCGCCTTTTTGAGCCCAGGTCAACGCCACATCAATTGGATTATTTGCATATACCGTAATACGATCGAAATCACCCTGAGCCAGCCGCACACATTGACCATTCTTAATATCAATCGCTGGAATAATAAACAAATCATCACTCCCTGGTAGAAGAAAGTTCGGAATCACACATAAACAAGATTTCGGACAAAAGAAACACCTGTTGTTTGAGTAGTAATATTAATGTTCGAAACCGGGAAATGTCTTGAAAATCTCATCAATCCCCTGCTTCGCCAATTGACTTGCGGTAAGCCACTTACCGCCGCCTTTAAAAAACGAGGATGCTTGAAAGACATTCTCCATTAATGATTTTTGGGTTTTATCAAAGACACCACGCCAAATTGTGCTGCCGTCCTTAACGTTCAGCAGGTGAATCTCAAAAGCGATGGAAGCAGGGCGCTCTGCAGAGAAGTCATAGCCCACCCTCTCCGTATAACGGTATACATAACCGATAACTATAACATCCGCCTTCAATTCAGCACCTACTTTTTTCAAAACAGCCAATAAAGGTTTTTTTAGTGCTTCTGCAGAAACACGGTTATAGACAGCCGTCACTTTTTCCTGCGGAATAATTTTCACTTCTTTAAAATCTCGCAATTTATCAATAAACCCTTCCTCGACGATCTTTTCGGCTCCCTTTTCAATTTTCCCGCTGGAGTAGCCTCCGCCACAAAGCGGGCAAACTACCATAGTTGATCCTTCTTCAGGCAGTAGCGGCTGAAAAGCAATTACCGCCAAACGTTTTACAACCTGCCCATCTTTTTCTGCACACTGCACAGAAACTGGCAGCACCAACAGTAAAATCAATATAAATCCTGCAAGACAACTAGTCTTTTTCCCGAAAATAGTAATCAAAATTTCCGCACCTTACCTTTCTTTAGAGACTTCCCTTTGTCGAGAGGACTCCATTAATTTTAGCATTTATGTTCACGGCATCTCTCAAGGCTCGAGCAAAAGATTTAAATACCGCCTCGATAATGTGGTGACTGTTATTACCATATAAAAGATTAATATGCAGCGTAATGCCGCTGTGATCGGTGAAAGCCTTAAAAAATTCTTTAACCAGAGCCGGATCAAAACCGCCGATTTTTCTGCGTTCGTATTTGACTTTGTAAATCAGATAGGGACGGCCCGAAATATCTAAATCCACGCGGCATAAGCATTCATCCATCGGCACAGACGCCGAACCATAACGATTGATTCCTATTTTTTTTCCCAGGGCCTGGCCTACGGACTGCCCCAGACAAATGCCTAAATCTTCGACCAAATGATGATCGTCAATTTGAGTGTCGCCTTTGCTCTTAACGACAAGTTTAAAAAAACCATGTCTGGCAAAGAGCTCCAGCATATGGTCAAAAAAGGGAATTGTTGTGGCTATTTTACTGCCGGAGGACTTATCCAAATCAATTTCCAGCACAATGTCCGTTTCTGTTGTTTTACGGACAATCTTCGCAATTCTCGCCATAGCTGTCCTTTCTTAAAGTTAAATTACTTTGTTTAAAGGGTACTCAATTATACCTTCGGCACCGGCATCCATAAGTACCGGGATCAAATCCCGTACTACGCCTATATCTATAACCGATTCTACAGCGAACCATTCTTCCGAATACAATCCGGAAATTGTCGGAGCTTTGAGTGAGGGAAGCAGCGACATTACCTTTCCCAGATTTTCTTTGGAAACATTAAGTTTCAGCCCCACTTTACCCATTGCCTGCAGCGAACCGGCAAGCAAGGTTCGAATTTGCTCAATCTTCTTACGTTTCCAGGGATCACCGAAGGCCTGACGATTAGCAATCAACTGCGTGTTTGTTTTCATCAAATCATGAATTACGCGTAATTTATTGGCTTTAATTGTGGAGCCGGTTTCAGTGACTTCCACAATAGCGTCCACTAAACCTTCCACCACTTTGGCTTCAGTCGCCCCCCAAGAAAATTCAACATGAACATTGATCTTACGCTCGGCAAAATATTTTTTTGTAAAATTTACCAACTCGGTCGATATGTTTTTCCCTTCCATATCCTTAATTGATTTATAAGGTGAATCTTCGCGAACAACCAGTACCCAGCGTGCCTGCCTGGTCGAAACCTTTGAGTAAATCAAATCCTGCACGACAATAACATCAGATTCATTCTCCAGAATCCAATCGATACCAGTCAACCCTAAATCAAGGTGTCCGTCTTCGACATAGCGTGACATCTCCTGCGCCCGAACCAGCGTGCAGGTAATTTCCGGATCATCAATATCGGGAAAATAGCTTCTGCTATCATAAGATATACGCCAGCCGGCTTTTTTAAATAAATCGACTGTATTATTTTCCAAACTTCCCTTAGGAATCCCCAATTTCAAGATACTCATTTATATACTTCCTCTGGATTAAAAATTTTTTCTCCCACAATGATAAAATCTCCGCCATCGAGCTTCCTGTAAAAACAGGATTGATAGCCTGTATGGCAGGCCGCTCCTCCCAATTGCTCTATCTGCAATAAAATCGTATCATTATCACAATCAATAAAAATGTTCTTTACTAACTGTACATTTCCCGAACTTTCTCCCTTCATCCATAGAACCTGCCGCGATCTGCTCCAATAAGTTGCCTTACCGGTCTTGAGTGTTGCCGCCCACGATTCGCTGTTCATATAAGCTAGCATCAATACTTCTTTTGTTTCGGCATCTTGAACGACAGCGGGAACCAAGCCATCACCTTTGGCAAAATTTGGTGTAATCATTTTAACCTTCACCACATATTTTATTCTTATATCTTCAATGAATTGTTTTATTTAAACGATGAGTTACTTTAAATCAAGCAATATTTTTATCTTGCAGAATCATCTATTTCCAACTTGCCTAAGCTTTTCTTTCATGATAAAAATTATTCGAGTTAATTATATATTTTTTAACCAAACTTTGCATCTTTGCCGGAGGTTCGATTATGTCATTGCTAATTGGAGGGATTATCGCCGCTGTTTTAGGGTTGGTTGGCTTAATACATTTTAGTGAAGCTTTTTTAACTATCGTCAAAGGAGCACTTCCGATCAGTTTGCTTTTAGGTGGAGCGCTCGCAGTTTATGTCGGAATTGATGAAATTCAGGACAAAATCCGCGAAGAAAGACTAAGGCAGGATGAAAAACTCGAAAAAGCCCACGAGGAAATAGAAGCGGCAAAGGCTCAAGCGGAAAAATATAAAGAAGAATTAAAAAAATTAAAGGAAACAGCAAAATAGGGATTTTATAAGGGTCGTTGAACAGCCCCTTTTATGCTCTATTTTACTCTCTTTACCCTCAGCATATTAGTTGTCCCTGATACCCATAAAGGGTGACCGACAGTAATAACTATCAAGTCTCCAACTGATACTTCGCCTGCATCGCGGGCAGACTGGGTTGCCTTTTCGATCATATCGTCCGTATCCTGGGGATCGTTGATCAGACGGGGACGGCAACCCCAGCTAAGCGCCAGGCGCCGCACTGTTTTTTCATTGGGAGACAGCGCGACAATCGTCTGCCGGGGACGAAAGCGCGATATATAGCGGGCCGTTCTGCCAGACTGGGTATGGGCGACAATAGCTTTGGCCTCCAAGTGGCTCGCCAGAACACATGACGCATGAGCAACCGATTCGGAAATATCTTTTCCCGGAATCATTGAAAGAAACTTCTCAAAGGGGAAGCCGGACTCAGCAACTGTGGCCAGACGGCTCATATACATTACTGCTTCTGCCGGATAATTTCCGGATGCCGTTTCTTCGGAAAGCATAACGGCATCTGTTCCGTCGAGGACGGCATTGGCGACATCGGTCGCTTCCGCACGGGTTGGTCGAGGAGAGCTCACCATCGAGCGAAGCATCTGCGTTGCCGTAATGACCGGTTTGCCGCACATATTTGCTTTATGAATCAGGCGTTTCTGAATCAGTGGCACATCTTCCAGTGGTATTTCCACGCCCAGATCGCCGCGGGCAACCATGATGCCATCGGATATCTCCATGATGGCATCAATATGATCAAGGGCTTCGTGTTTTTCAATCTTGGCAATGACAGGAGTGTCTTTGCCTTTTGCGGCAATAATGTCTTTGACCGTTTTAATATCGTCTGCCGTTTTGACAAACGATAGAGCGATAAAATCAACGTCATTTTCCAGGCCGAACAAAAGATCGACACGGTCTTTTTCGGTAAGCGGTGATGTTAGGATCGTGCCAGTCGGTAAATTAATCCCTTTGTGTGATGTAATGATTCCGCCAGTTACAACCTTGCAGATAATGTCGGCTTTTCCAGTTTCCTCAACAAGAAGCTCCATCAAACCATCGGCAAGAAGCAGCCTGTCTCCGGGCTTAACTTCCTCGGGCAAATTTTTATAAGTAAGCGATACGGAATCCACACTTCCCTCTACGTCACGATTGGTCAGAATAAATTTGTGACCGGGTTCAAGCAAAACTCCGGGATCAGGAATTGTGCCGATTCTTATTTTCGGACCGGCCAGATCAAGAAGGATTGCCACCGGTTTGTTAAGGCTGACCGATAATTTTCGAATCAAGATAATCTTTTCCAGATGATCCTTGTGTGATCCGTGGGAAAAGTTCAGCCGGGCCACATTCATTCCATTTTGAATCATCGCCTCCAGAACTTCCTTTTTCTCCGAGGCCGGCCCTATAGTGCAGACAATCTTCGTTTTTTGCATAATTCACCTTTAACATTTCCTGATAACTTGATTATGTTCGTAATTATTTTTTTTAAATTCTTCAGAGTAGTAGCAAATAAAATGCTGAAGTTCAATAAATCAATTTGCCGAGCGCAAGTAGATCTAAGACTGCTAAGATCAAAGCGTAAGATTTATCCTTGATTAAACTTCCTGCAATTGTTATAAATTTTCAAACAGTCGGAATTGGAAGCTGTGGAATGGTTGGAAGACCGCAGTTGCGGACACTTGGACTTTAGGCAGTCGTAATTGGGCGCTATCTCTAACTTGGATGTAATAATATATTGCAATGAGTATGTTCAATAAAAAACAGAAAAGAAATATTATCATTGTTATTCATGGTCTTGCTAATAAACCACCGAAAAAGCTCCTCGAAAAGTGGTGCAAAATTTCTATTCGTGAAGGTTTGAAGACAATTCACAGGCGGTTTACTCCATTTTCGTTAGAATTGGTTTATTGGGCCGATCTTCTGCATGAAAAACCGCAAGACATTCAGGAGCAAGACAAGAAGAGTGACACATATCTTAGTGATCCGTATACTCCGGGAAATCCTGAAGAGTATACCAATTTTAAACCCAGCAGAATCAAGGAACAGATCCTGAATAATCTGGAAAAGAAGCTTGATAAAATATATTTTAAAGAAAATCGCTTTATTGATATCGACTCAATAGCCAATATTTTAGTCCGGAACCTTTTCAAAGACCTGGACTACTATTATCATCGCAACTGTCCTGTTACCGGTTATGCCGGTTTGCCTGCCCGGGATGCCATTCGTTTGCGCCTGGCGGAAACATTGGACAAGTATCATGATTGGGATATAATGCTCATCGCTCATTCAATGGGAACGATTATTTCCTATGATGTCCTCACCCAGACAATGAAAGATGTTTCGGTTAACACATTAATTACTATAGGCTCGCCGCTGGCGATGCCGACTATTCTGAAAAAGATTTTATCGGAACAGGGAAAAGATATCAAAAAGCAACAAAAATCCTTTACTCCTGAAAATATCATGAACGGCTGGTATAATTTTTCCGACCTGGATGATCCTGTAGCTATTAATTATAACCTTGCCGACGACTACCTGCCCAACTCCCGGGGTATTACGCCACAGGATATAATTGTTCATAATAATTACAGATATAAAAGGTCTCGATCGCCCCATAAATTGTACGGGTACCTGAGGGCACCGGAAGTGGCAAGGGTAATTTATGATTTTTGCATGGCGGGAAAGTCAGCTTTTATCATAAATCTGAGACAAAAATTTGGGGACATATTTGGAAGGTAGATGCCATCTGGCGGCTTCTATTTGATATTTTTGGCTATATAGTTCAAATAATATCGAGTCGATCATTAGTTGCCAATTTACAATGGGGGATTAATAATGAGAATTGGAGTTCTAACGGGAGGCGGAGATATTCCTGGCCTGAATGCTTGTATCAAAGCAATTGTCAGCAGTGCGATAGATGAAGGGATGGAAGTTCTGGGCGTAAGAAGAGGCTGGGCCGGACTGCTCGAGTACAATCCTGACGATCTGGAAAGTTTTGATCGCTGTTTTCTTAAACTCGATAAACAAAACGCCAGAACCATTGATCGTACTGGCGGCACTTTTCTGCATACCAGCCGGATCACTCCCAGCAAGATTCGTCTGCAAGACATGAGCGATCACTTACGTACCCAAGTGGTAACGGGAACACCTGCCCCTGATGCGATCTTTGATTTAACAGAGCGGATATTAAAAAACATCACCAGACTTGGTATTGACCACCTAATCGCCATTGGCGGTGACGGAACTCTATCCTATATCGAGCGCATGAATAAAGAGGGTGTGCCGATTATCGCCATTCCTAAAACGATGGATAATGATGTCTTTGGAACGGATTACTGTATTGGTTTTTCCACAGCCGTAACGCGAAGCGTTGAATTTATCCACCAGCTGCGTACATCGGCCGGCTCTCATGAACGCATCGGTATAATCGAACTCTTCGGGCGCAATTGCGGCGAAGTAACCCTTCTTGCATCGTACCTTTCCGGAGTAGATCGCGCGATCATCAGCGAAGTCCCCTTTGATCCGGAAAAACTGGCTCATCTTATATTAAAAGATAAGCGATCCAATCCGAGTAACTACGCCATGATTGCCATAAGCGAGGGAGCCCGGATGACCGGAGGAAAAATAATTGATTACGGCCAGGCAGATGCTTACGGCAACCGGAAATTGGGCGGCATTGGGCTTGTCACCTGCGAAGCACTGGAAAAAATCACAGGCCAGGATTGCTTCTCCCAGCAAATATCTTATCTAATGCGCTCTGGTGCTCCGGATAGCCTGGATTTGATGGTCGCCGTAAACTTTGCCAACATGGCCGTTAAGTTAATAGCCAAAGCTGATAAGATGGACAATCGCATGGTAGCCCTGCGGGATGGTAATTATACCAGCGTTCCCGTTGCTGATATTTCCCGGGGAATTAAGCGAGTGGATGTAGACGAACTCTATAACACCGACCAATACCGGCCCAAAGTTCGCCACGTGGAAGGAAAGCCGATGTTTCTATATTAAAGCATCCGATGTATACGCAAACTAAGCAATAGTGTTATCACCAAAGAGAAACGCATTGACAACTGCGAGGCTTTTGACTAGTATTCCATAAAATTTTTAAGGAGGATGATATGACGGTAAAGATTGCCATTAATGGCTTTGGAAGAATAGGACGGCTGGTTTTCAGGGCCGGATGTAAAAATAAAGACATAGAGTTCGTGGCCATAAACGATCTCGCGAACGCCAAGACACTTGCTCACCTGCTCAAATATGATTCCATACATGGAATATTCAATGCGGAAGTTAAATCCTCAAACAACTCTATTATCATCGACGGTAAAGAGATTAAGACCTTTTCCTTAAGAGAACCGGAAGCATTGCCCTGGAAAGACCTGGGAGTGGATGTAGTTCTAGAAAGCACGGGAATATTTACTGATAAAGCCGGTGCTGAAAAACATCTTAAAGCGGGAGCCAAAAAAGTTGTCATCTCCGCTCCTGCCAAGGGGCCGGACGTAACATTTGTTTTGGGGGTCAACCAAGAAGTATACGATAAAACCAAACATCACATTATATCCATGGGATCATGCACCACTAATTGTCTGGCGCCGATCGTCAAGATTCTGCATCAGGAGTTTGGTGTGGAGTGCGGTATGATGACAACAATCCATGCCTATACAAATGATCAGGTTGTTCAGGATGAGCCGCATAAAGACTTAAGAAGAGCAAGAGCGGCGGCGCTTTCTATGATCCCCACCACAACCGGTGCCGCCAGAGCGATCGCGGAAGTAATACCGGAAATGAAAGGAAAGCTCGATGGCCTGGCTATTCGAGTTCCCGTTCCCAATGTCTCTCTGGTCGATTTTGTGGCAACTCTTTCGAAAAGCACAACCAAAGCTGAGGTAAATGCCAAATTCAAAGAGTACGCAAGTGGTTCCATGAAGGGAATTCTTTTATGTTCGGAGGAAGAATTAGTTTCCCGCGATTTCAACGGTAACCCCCATTCCTCTATCGTAGATATGCCGAACACAACGGTAATCGGTGGTAAGATGGTGAAGATACTCTCCTGGTATGACAACGAGTGGGCGTTTTCCACCAGGATGACTGAATTACTCTCTTTTATCATGAAGTAGAAATCACGGGTCTAATACACCAAAGCAGCTTTGGGATATTAGACCCTCCGCTTTGCGGGATTGTTCAACTTACCAATTCCGATATGCTTCGCTTTTGGAATTGGAGTTTCACAAATAGAACAAAAAAAGGCGCTAAATGAAATACATTGATCAGATTGATTTGAAAGGAAAGCGGGTATTGATCAGGGTAGACTTCAATGTCCCCCTGGATAAGGATGGCTGTGTTACGGATGACACCCGCGTGCGGGCAAGTTTACCGACAATAAACTACGCCCTGATAAAAGGGGCTAAAGTCATCGTGGCTTCCCACCTGGGAAGACCAAAAGGGAAAAGAGTTGCGGAGTTCTCCCTGAAGCCGGTTGTCAAGGTCCTTTACGACCTGTTAAAAAAGGACATAGTATTTGTGGATGATTGTGTGGGTGAAAAGGCCACGCAGGCTGTCATTAATATGAAAGACGGAGACCTGATTCTTCTGGAAAACCTGAGATTTTATCCGGGTGAAGACAAAAATGACGCAGAATTTGCCAAACAGCTGGCAGCGCTTTGTGACATATATATCGATGATGCTTTTGCTGTTTCCCACAGAGCGGCGGCATCAAATACCGCCATAACCCAGTTTGTAGACATCTGCGCTGCAGGTTTCCTGCTGAAAAATGAAATTGAATACTTCAACAAAGCCATGGACAATCCGGTACGGCCACTTATTGCCATCATCGGCGGCGCCAAGGTTTCCGATAAGATCGGCTTACTGGAAAATTTAATTGATAAGGTGGATAAACTCTTAATCGGCGGCGGCATGGCTTACACATTCCTTAAGGCTGCAGGTTTTGGCATCGGCAAGTCCTTGTGTGAAACTGATATGCTTGATCTGGCAAGGAAAATTATGGAAAAAGCCAGACAGAAAAATGTACAGTTTTTATTGCCGGTGGATAATGTGATTGCGAAAAATCCCGTGGCTGATGCTGAAATAAAAATTTGTAACATAAAAGATATTCCTGAAGACTGGATGGGTCTGGATATAGGCCCGGCAACAATCACTTTATTTTCAGATGCGGTTAAGAACGCAAAAACAATTGTCTGGAATGGTCCTCTGGGTATGTTTGAGCTTGCCCCTTTCAGCAAAGGAACGTTCTCACTTGTCCATGCTGTTGCTAATTCCGGTGCGCTCACGATTGTCGGCGGCGGTGATACGGATACGGCAGTTCATCAAACCGGAGAAAGCGCAAAGATATCTTTTATCTCTACAGGCGGCGGTGCTTTTCTGGAATTACTGGAAGGCAAGACCTTACCCGGCGTTGCCGCCCTAGAATCAAAAGGAGAAAAATAATGAGAACTTGGATTGTAGCTGGTAACTGGAAAATGCACAACACCATAGGTGAATCGATTACCCTGTCTCAAGCGATCAAAGAAGGCACGACGAAAATCAAAAATGGCGAAGTAGTGATAGCTCCGCCTTTTACATCCTTGGGTAACGTTTACGAAACTATTAAAGGTTCCAAAGTATCTCTGGCCGCGCAAAATATGCATTACGAAGATAAGGGAGCATTCACCGGAGAGATCGCACCGGGAATGCTCAAGGATATCGGTTGCACTTATGTCATCATCGGCCATTCCGAACGCAGAAAGTATTTTCATGAACGTGATGAAGACATAAATTTAAAGGTCAAAAAAGCGCTGGCTGTTGGTTTAAAACCCATCCTCTGCGTCGGTGAGACGGAAGATGAAAGGATAAAAGGCGTAACCAAAGTTGTTATAGACCAGCAAATAAAGAAGGCACTAAGTGGTGTAGACAAAATAGATAATGTCGTAATTGCCTATGAGCCTGTATGGGCTATTGGAACAGGCAAAGTCGCCACATCTGGTCAGGCCGAAGAAGTACATAGCTTTATTCGCGGTATCCTCAAAGAACTATATGGTGATGTGTCCAAAGACATCCGCATACTTTATGGCGGTAGCGTCACCAAAGACAATATCGGCGAATTAATCGGCATGGAAAATATCGATGGAGCACTCGTCGGCGGAGCATCTTTAAAGCCGGACGCGTTTCTCGGTATAATCCAGCAAATCTCCGGGAAGAAATAATTTCAGCAATTCTTATTTGTCGCAGGACGAAATTATCTTGACATCAGGTGTAAAGATATACTGTAAATTATACTTCCTGAAGTACTCAAATCATAAACCTCGACGAAAATGCAGAACTTCAATCCGTAATAAATACAATTCACGCCCTTTCGACAAACATTGGCATCACAACTCTTTTTTTGTAGTCAATATTTAATTGACATACAAGACTGTTCTTCTTATAATTCCCTTAATCAGAAACAATGTCTTAAAAAAAATAAAGGGAGGTTTCCATGAGCGATGGACATGTGGACAGGCCGTGGTTAAAAAATTACGATAAGCATGTATCACCCGGGCTTAAATACGAAGAGAAGTGTTTTGCTGATTCATTCGCACAGATCGTCGCCAAGTATCCCGACAAGACCGCCCTCATCTACCTGGGAAGCGCCCTCACTTTCCGGGATGTAGATATCCTCGCAAACCAACTCGCCCATTATTTTATAAAAAGCGGTTTGAAGCCCGACGATGTTGTGGGGCTGCATCTGCCCAATATACCGGCGCACTACATTGGTGTACTTGGGGCACAGAAGGCCGGGTGCGTTACCACGGGTTTATCCCCGCTTTTAACAGCGCCCGAGCTGGCGCATCAGCTTAATGATTCGGGAACTAAAATCGTCCTCACTGTTGATCTGCTCTATTCCAAGATAGCGGAGGTAGCCGATAAAGCGTCTTTTTCCACAGTTGTCGTGTCGGAAATCGCCGACTTTCTTTCCGGCGTAAAACGTGTACTGGGAAAGCTTCTGAAAAAAATCCCCACGGCAGAGGTGAAACCCATTCCCGGAAAAACAGTACTACGCTTTACGGACATCATAAAAACAATGCCCAAGAATCCAGTAGCGGTAAAGCGGGGGTTCGATGATACTATATTCATGATGTACACGGGGGGCACCACGGGGCCAGCCAAAGGAGCATTGCTCACCCAGCGGAGCTACATGAGTAACCGACACCAGTCGCTTACCTGGCTTGATATCCAACCAGACGACACTGCCTTGTCGGCATTCCCCCTCTTCCATATAGCTGGGCTCGCTCTTGGAGGATTCTCTCTTACACAGGGGGTTACCCAGATCTGTGTGCCCAACCCGCGTGATTCGCACTTCCTTATCGGGGCGCTGAAAAAATATCGCCCTAGTTTTTTTGTGAACGTCCCCACGGTCTTTTTTGAAATGATGAAAAAGCCCGAATTCCGGGCGCTTGACCTGAAAAGCCATCTGAAATGGTGCCTCAGTGCCGCGGCTCCCTTTCCGGCGGAGAACATCAAGGAACTCGAGGCGATCATTGGCGAAGGTAATTTCATTGAGCTCTACGGGATGACCGAAATGTCCCCGGTAATGACCTGCAATCCTCTAAAAGGAAAGAAGAAACCCGGGTCCATAGGCATGCCGCTTTCCGACACTGATGTGAAACTCATTGACCCGGAAACTAAAATGCCCCCAAAGGTAGGTGAACCGGGCGAAATTGTCATTCGGGGTCCGCAGATCATGCGCGGCTATTACAACCAGCCTACCGAGACCGCCAACGCCGTTCGCGACGGCTGGATGCACACCGGTGACGTGGCGAGGATGGACGAGGACGGCTATTTCTATCTGGTCGACCGATTGAAGGACATGGTAATCGTATCCGGGTTCAAGGTCTTCACAAGGGAGGTGGATGAGGTTCTGGCCAAACACCCCGATGTGATGATGGCGGCAACCATTGGCATGCCCGATCCCGAGCGTCCCGGATCGGAGCGTGTGGGGTGCGCCATAGTGCTACGCGAAGGTGTGGAAAAGAGCGACACGGAAAAGGAAAAGATCCGCGCCTTCCTTAAAGAACATGTTGCACCCTACAAGATGCCGCGCGTAATAGAGTTTATGAACGAGCTTCCCACCAGTGGTGTGGGCAAAATACTGAAGCGCGAATTGAGAAAGATAATGGCAGCTTAGGGAAGCATATAGATTAAATCTTTGTTTGGCTTATTGGCGATGGATCTAATACGTAACAAAAGTGACGAAAATTAATTAGACACTGTCTGGTCTTTAGGACATATTATACAAACGTGGCAGTTGGCCCAATCATTATCATTTCTGCAGCTTAACCACTTTGTAGCCGCGTTTCCGAAGAAGATCAACCACGCTGTTATCACCGACCAGATGCGCCACACCTACTATCACCATAGTGTTTACCGGACTGTTAAGGTAGCCCTCTATGTCATTAATCCATTTTTTATTCCTATCGAGAATTAATGCCTGGTAGAGTTTCGCGTAGTTCTTTAACTCCTTAAGATTAAGCGCTTCGATTTTCGCCTCATCTCCATTTTTCCAGGCGTTCAAAATATCCGGCCCCTTGGTCTTTATCTGTCTGAGCTCATCGATAGTTTCAGTAATTTGTTCATTGCTCATGCTCGTATCCATCAAGGTCAGAAATCCAATCTGTTGATCCACTGTTTCCAAACTTCCCATTATCTTTCGATCTTTCAGGGCTTTTTCATTGAAGAAGTAATCAACACCATTATTTGATTCTGCGCCAATTCTGGCCATTTCCGACATAGTTAGCGTCATCGCGAGCATCCACGGCCGAAATGATTGATATTGTTCAATCGGATAGTTTCGTTCTTTGCAGAAAGCCTCGGCCTTAGAGTAAGCCGACGAAGACAGATGTTGTTTTAGAGTAGTACCATCGCTGTAAGTTGCAGCGCGCATTAACTTTTCCAGATACTCGGGCTTTTCCATGTCACCTAGCGGCGCTTCAAATATTATTTTACGTGAGTCCTGATATGCGCTAAAAAATTCAGTGGGCAGCGGATGGTCAGATGCCCGAAGAACATGGCAAGATCCGGCAAGATAAACGGTGGACTGGGAAGACTTGACGACCCAAACCGAGGTTTCAGCCTGAACGCCCGCGGCCGCAAAGATAATAATTAATACGAATACTATTCGTAATAATTTTAGTTTCATTGTCTTGTCCTCCCTTTGATAAAAATGATCTGGCTACAGCTAACAATTAATGGATAATCTTCTATCAGTAGCAACTATGACTATTAAATAATCAATCTATTTCATTATTGCAATTATTATCTGCTGTGTGGCTGTTGAAAAACGCTCACCTGCTTTGTTGCGCTGCAAACCGCACCGCTCAACGTATATCCATATACGCCTTGCGGTTCTGTTTTTTGCGCGCCTAGCATCTGAACGTTTTTGAACAGCCACAAAACATGGGGTTTTTCAACGACCCTGCTGTCCACCCTAGCAGGGTATACAGCTATTAGAAGCCAGACAATTTATTTATTTTGACAGAAATGATATTTTCTCTTGACAAATACAAATATAGTTGTATTATACAACTATGCTAATAAAAATAAATAATAACTGCTGTGAGTTAATGGATGTGTTTAGTGGCCTTTCTCAGGTGATGCGTTGCTGTTGCCGTGATGAAGCTTTTTGCGAAGGTGTAACTTTTCACCAGTTCATGATTCTGGATGCAGTAGCCAAAGTAAAGGAGCTCAACATGGCCGATCTGCATCAAATTCTATCGGTACAGAAAAGCACAACTACGCGCCTGGTTAATCCTTTGATTAAAAAAGGGCTCTTGCGCCGCGACAAGGCAGATCACGATTCCCGCGCTGTAAAGCTTATATTAACAAAGGAAGGCATAGAGACCCACAAAAAAGTATGGTTGTGTTTGATGGACTTCTACCAGAAAGTCACAAGTAACATACCTGAAGAAAAGAAAGCCGAAGTATTGGAATGCGTAAATATTTTCATCAATGCCATAAAAAATTCATCCAACGTATGCAGTTGCAGTAAAAAAACAAAGCAATAAGGAAACAAATATGAATAATTGCTCTAATTCTGAAAACAAATTTGAATTCCCCATAATACAGGCAGAATCTAACTGCGGCTGCGGTAGTACAGTAAAGCTTGACCAAAATACTATCCCTGTATTGAATCAATCTTTTGTTAGCGGATCAATTCTAACATCAGCCGGTAACTTGCCACAAGTATCATCGGCTTTGAGCTGGCAAGATCACTGGGGAACAATCAAAGCCCGTTTCGGTACATTTAGAATGAATTATAGCGTGGCCCCCGGCCTTTATGCTCTGGGCAATCCTGCTGATAACTCGCCTGTTTTAGTTACCGCCAATTATAAAATGAGCTTTGATCGTTTGCGGGAAGCACTTCCTAAACGGAATGCTTGGATTCTTGTGCTGGACACGAAAGGCATCAATGTGTGGTGCGCGGCAGGCAAAGGCACTTTTGGCACGGAGGAGCTCGTCAGAAGAATAGAGTCTAGTGGCTTGAGCAACATTGTTAGCCACAGAAAATTAATTCTGCCCCAACTGGGCGCGCCGGGAGTATCCGCCCACAAAGTAGCTAAGCTCTCCGGGTTTAAAGTTCAATATGGCCCGATACGTGCGGAAGATTTACCGGCTTATCTTGATGCCGGTTACAAGGCAACCGCGCAAATGCGGATAATGACCTTCCCATTAAAAGAAAGAGCTGTGCTGATTCCCATTGAACTTGTTGAAACACTAAAAGCTTTTTTGATTATCGCTCCTGTTTTATTGATCCTCAGCGGTATCATAGGCCCGGCTGGATTCTGGACAAACACATTGAATTATGGTTTGTTTGCTGTTTTAGCATTCTTAAGCGCTATTTTGGGAGGAACTGCTATAAATCCACTTCTACTGCCTTATCTTCCGGGACGGGCGTTTTCTGTTAAGGGTTTATCAATCGGCATTGTCACTTTCCTGATTCTTCTTTATCTGCGGGACATAAACTTACAGGCATGGCCGGGAAGGATTGAAACTTTTTCCTGGTTGCTGATAATTCCGGCCATATCAGCATACCTGGCAATGAATTTTACCGGAGCCTCAACTTACACTTCTCTATCCGGTGTAAAGAAGGAAATGCGCTGGGCGCTTCCTCTTCAGATTGTTGCTGGCGCTGTCGGTCTTGTTACATGGATAGGCGCACTTTTTATTTCTTAGGAGTTTAAAATGAAAAATTTAATTTACCTCAAAGATGTTGTTACTTTGCAGCTAGACGAAAATAAATGCACTGGCTGCGGAATGTGTTTGGATGTCTGCCCTCATGAAGTGTTTAAAATGAATAGTTCGCATGTAGTAATCCAGAATCGTGATGCCTGCATGGAATGCGGTGCTTGCAGTCTGAATTGCCCGGCTAACGCCATTTCCGTCCAATCCGGTGTCGGCTGCGCTGCTGCGGTTATTAATTCCATGTTGGGGCGCAATGGTAGAGAGTGTTCTTGCGGCCCTGATACGGGCAACACAACTGCTGATACCAAAGGTGGTTGTTGTTGCTGAAAGGATGGTCTATGGAGTATTTAATACTGGCTGTTTTATGGATTACGTTTTGTGTACTGCACAGCGCTCTGATCAGTACAACTTTCACCAATATTCTCAGACAGGGAACTGGTAATACCTACCGCTTTCACAGATTGTTTTACAATATTTTCTCCATAGTGACACTTATTCCAGTTGTTCTTTATACACTATCAATAAAACAGCAGCCATTTTTTGTTTGGGATGGTTATTTGCTCCCCATAAAATACATTCTCATGGCTTGCGGAATTATTTTCTTCATTATGGGAGCACAGCGCTATAGCTTTTCCCAATTCACTGGAATAAGACAAATCAGGAAAGGAATCGAGCATAACCTGATCAACAAAACCGGAAAGCTTTCCTCAAGAGGAATCTTAGGCGCTGTCAGACATCCGTTTTATGCGGGATTATTTCCGTTAATCTGGGCCAGGGATCTTGATATTACATTTTTTATTGTCAATACCATATTGAGCGCTTACCTGATAATTGGAACAATTTTAGAGGAACGCAAGCTTGTCCTGGAATTTGGCAATGCCTATCGTGAATATCAACAAAAGGTATCAATGCTTTTCCCGCTCAAATTCATTAAGACTAAGCTATTGTAAAGTCAAACCAGGTTACAAAAGACGATTTAATTTGATTTGATTGGATAGAGAATACCATCTTTGCACACCGTTTTCGAGACGGTAATAATGAATAACGTACGCCACTGATAAAATCATCAGTAACGCGGTTAGGATCATACAAGGCAAAGATGGCATTAAAATAGTATAGCCGAATGTGAGCAGCATAAAGAGACAAACAAAGAGCATGGTAAGAAGATGAACGAATCTTTCATGTTGCAGCCATTGAATTTGTTTATCATGATAGCATAGGAGATTGAGTAGAGCGTCTCTGTTGAGATTCTTTTCGAGCATCTCCCTTATGTAGCGTTCGTGACTTTTCATATACTCGATCATAATAAGAACCTTTAATAATTAATAGGATTTTCAAAAATATTGCCTTAAAATAGGGCTTAAGTCAAGCTGGTTGATCGAATCTTTCCCTTTTGAGGTATTGACTTTGGCAAGCCTTTCTTGTATGAACATTCCGGTCTTCTCAAGGGATAGTATGTATGAGTATTTCAATCAATATCATTTCACCTTCACAATCCAATTTCATACAGGTATTGTTCGGCGATAACGCGCCGGGTTACGTTAATTCAACGCAATCACATTTTTCAATTCGTTTTTCGCAGAGACGGAAGTAAAGGAGGTAGTTTATTATGACAAAGACTCAAGTATTTGAAAATCGCCCGCCAATTCTGGGAATCAATGGTTTAGGCAGGATTGGCAAATTAACTTTGTGGCATCATGTGGCAAGAAAATACTTTAAGGAAATTGTCGTAAATCTGGGAAGAGAAGCAGGAACAAATCTGGATTCAATCGCGCAGATGATTGAAAAAGATGCAACCTACGGCCTTCTTCACAGATTCCTCCACGGCATAAAATCAAAAAGCGTAATTCAGATTACAGATGAAAAGAATGGCAAAATGTTGATTGATGGTGTGCCGGTAACGATCCTGCGTGAAGCAAGAAACCCTGCTGATATACCCTGGCGCAAGTACGGCGCTGATATCGTCATTGATTGCACAGGAAAGTTCAAAGATCCAACAATAACTGCAGGCGAAAAGAACGGTTCACTTCGCGGCCACTTTCAGGGTGGAGCCAGGGTGGTAATCAACTCCGCTCCCTTCAAGATAAAAAACAAAGCCCTGGCCGTACCTGTTGATGCCGTGACTTTAATTTACGGAATAAACCATACCGCGTACGACCAGAAAAGGCACCAGATAATTTCCGCTGCCTCCTGTACGACAACGGGATTAGCTCACATGATTAAACCACTGCTTGCAAATGAGGAAACAAATACTATTCTCACGGCCTCAATGTCGACCATCCATGCCGTTACTAATTCCCAGAGTGTATTGGATAGCGTTCCCAAAGCCGGCGAGAAGGATATGAGAAAGAACAGGAGCATTCTCAATAACATCATCCTGACCTCAACGAACGCCGCCGAAGCCCTGGGACAGGTAATACCGGAAGTAAAAAACATAGGTTTTATGGCCGACTCCATCAGAGTCCCCACAAATACACTTTCTTTAATTGTTCTGAATGTTACTTTTCAAGCACGCCATAATAAAACAGGTAAGGCAACGACTCTTGATACGAAAATGGTTAATGAGATTTACCGCAAAGCATCAGAAAGTAATCCGGAACGCTTAGTCAAATTCACAATGGATCAAAATGTTTCTACCGATTTAATTGGTGTAGATGCGGCTGTAATTATTGAAGGGCAATTTAACCACACCAGAACCGCTTTTATTAATGTGGACCTCTCACAAATTCCCAACCTGCCTGAAAATCTGCTTAAGACTTTTTCTGAAAAGACCATGAAGGTGCCTGTTGTCCATGCCAAGATTTTCGGCTGGTATGATAACGAATATGGAAGCTATACAAACAGAGTGGGAGATCTGACGGTCTACGTGCACAAAAACATTCTGTAAAAAAGCAGTTGTCGGGATTTTTCTTTAAACAGTTATTTGATGAGTCTTTTCAGACTCACTTTCGTGCTTTCCGGAATAGACCACGCCACTCCATCCGTCTATCCCGATGAAATCTCCCGCTTTGATTGTATATGCGTCAATTTTTGCGTAGCCGTCAGACTCAAATACTTTGAGTTTGCTGAAACCAACGACTCCGACCTTGCCTAGTTGCGGAATAGTCACTGCAGCGTGTGAAGTTCCTCCTCCTTTTGCCGTCAGTAGTCCCTCAACTTGCAGAAGCACTCCGACATCGTCAGGAACCGTATCTGGACGCAAGAGAATGAGGGAAGTTTTCGGTTCAGCGCTGCGGAAATATTTAATATCCGCTTCTGAGTAGACTGCCCTGCCGCAGAGAGCGCCGCCGCTCACCCCTATTCCCATTCCCAGTATTGATGATTGCAAGACATCGGTATTTTTAAAGCGCTTCAATCTTTTTGATTTTATTTGAACCATTTCCCTCGTTTGCAGTATATATAGTTTGTCTTTGCTAGGCCCTTCAAAAGTAAATTCAATTTCCTGATGATTAAAGCCCTTCTCATAAATAAGGATTTCCGCAAGTCTGACCAGTTCTGCGTAGATTTCCGGGAATTTTGCCTCCAGCGATATTTCCTCATCACGGTGTTCGGAGATTCGCTGCTTTTCTGAAATTGGATATGTTTCCACGAGGCCGGAAACTATATCGTGTCCCTGGACGCCAAAGATGAAATCTCCATACAGGGTTACATCGGATGAAGAACCTTTAGGATCCCGGGTAAAAATAACACCGGACCCGGAGTGCTCATTTAAGTTTCCAAAAACCATCGCTTGGACGACAACCGCAGTCCCCCATTCATCAGAAAGATGCATCTGACGGCGATAAATTCTTGCTTGCTCAGAATGCCACGATGCAAAGACCTGTTGTACCGCATGCTTTAACTGTTCGATAGGCTCGTCAGTGAGCATAACACCATTTTCCACCATACCCTGCCTATAGGCAAAGGCGAGTTGTTTCATCTGATCCGGAAGAAAGCGGATCTTTTTAGCTACATTATATTTGTGTTTGAAGCTCTCCATGATGACATCGAAGAAATTACGATTAAGGCCCTGGAACATGCCCCAAGTCTGCAGAAACCGTCTATAGCAATCCCATGCCGCCCACTGGAATTCTTCTTTTTCGCTTAGCCCTTCCGCAATTGATGTGTTGATGCCGACATTCAAAAATGACTGCATCATTCCGGGAAGTGAGACAGCGGCACCACTCCTAACGGATAAAAGCAACGGATTTTTACGGTCACCGAATTTACAGCCGGTCATCTTCTCCAGCGTGGCTATCTCTTTGTTTACTCTGACAGCCAGATCATTAAAGATGTACTTATCACCATAAACCGCGTCAAAACCTCGAAATACTTCTGTGGTGAAAATAAATCCTGGAGGAACCCGGAAACCAAGTGAAACCAACTCTTTGAGAAAATATCCCTTGTTACCCAGAAGAATTTGGTTATCCAACTTTTTATCCTTCTTGTAAATGGAGGAAAGGGACAGCTCGGGGTTATAGGACATAACGAGTTTAAGAATCCGCTTGTTGTCCTTAAATCTGTCCTGTTCCGCGATCAGAGTTTTAATGACTGCATGGACAAAGTTATCCAACACTTGTACGCTGAAGGCCTGTGACATCATCGCCCGGATAAAATTCTCCGAGTGCTGATAGATGGCTTTTTCTTCCTTTTGCGGACTTGATTTTGCATCGACCGCAACATTATACGGGAATATCTGTCGAATAATAACAGGCAGGTTGGTACTGTGTGAGTCTATGTAATAATCGCGGAGAATATCCTGAATACCTTTGGAAATGAAGCGAAAAATATCTATGTATTGCTCCAGGGTAAACTGCTTGACAGGCAAAGCGCTGGTCACATATTTGACTTTAGCCACCAAACCCTCTGTAGCAATACCTTCCAGCTCCAGGGCATTGATATAGAGCCACAAATATGTATGGATTTTCGTGATTGTGCGTTTGGTAATAAATTTCAGATTCAACGACTGAATCAATTCTTCAAAGAGCATAGTGGCCAGACTTTCCAGCCGCAAAGAAAGCCCTACTGCTTCAAATTTCTGCTCATGGTAGGTTCCGTACATTGATGGAATGCCCGCCGCAATGTGCCTTTTGTAATAAATGTTCTCATAGAATTGGGTTTTCTCGGGAGAAAGAATCCTGGCCTTCAACATGGATAAAAATTTTAAGATGACCGTAAGGCTCTTGTAATGATTCTTCTTGCCCAGAGCAATTTTCAGCGATAATATTTCAGATTTAGGGAAAGCGTTCACCGCTTCCAAATCTTTTAATAAATCTAAGTACTGGGGATAGTATTTTTTATACAACAACTGGTAGATGCGGATCATGAGTTGGGTGCGCTCCTGATCACGGGAACTCACTCCTTTAATATGGTGGAACTCTTTTTGCACGCGGGCTCTGTCCCATTCAAGAAACTTACGGGGATCACTTTGAACTCTCGCGAATAAATATTTAAATGCTCTGTGCATGTCATCAAAATATTCACCGGAACTGATCACCTGTTCGTAAACTTCGGCAGGCAGATGTTTACGTACAAATTCTTTTTCACCGGAAAACCAGTATTGAAAAATATCCTCTACAAAATCCACCAACAGGCTGTTACTTTCGACGTGAGACTGTTTGCGCAGAAAATAGACGAGCTTGTCATTACGTTGCGATAGCTCATCCACATTAGTGGAGACATCTCTTAATTCGCCTTCGGCACCAATCTCGGTGAAATATACCGGAAAGACTCGCAGAAGTTGTTTTATCAGATTGTAAGCCGGAGCGATCTCGGCATTGAGCAGGGCCGAAATATCTTTCTGGATAAGGTCGGTATCCCGGACAAAAATGCCGCCAATTTTTAAGTTGACGATTAAGGCCGAAAGCAACCTTTTTGTCCATCTGGGTTTCAAGGCAATAATTTCCAGCCACGATCTTATGTTGGCGATATGGGCAGGATTTACCTGAACTTGCCATTCCGCTGTCGCCCCCTTAATTTCCGGATATTGAAAACCATAAGCAATCAGTTCATCGATAAATGTATCCACAAGCGGATGGCTATTCTGCTCGAACACTTCCTTAGCCATCGTTGTGATGCAATCAATAATGGCGCCGCTAAACTCGCGCCGGGATTTGCTCTTTTTCAGCAGTCCGAATATTTTGCGCACAAAATCGTCCAGATTATCTTTTTGTCCCTCCTGAAAAACCATTTTCAGGGAATAATTTATTTCTCTCAGAGCACTGCTGTGAATATCATTAAGACCGGGAACATTCATGACACTGAACAGAAAGCTCAGCTTCGCCAGATGCTGCCGTCCCTGGAAAGCTGCGGATTTCTCCAACTGGCCTGCGACCTGTGAATATCCGTTAACTATCTGGAAATAGTCCGGCATCTCCAGATATTTTTTTGTCCTGGTAACACTTGCTTTTTGCTCCTCTTGGCGAAGGGATTCCAACTCTGAAAGTTGTAGTCGCAAATGTTTATGGCTCAGAGGTTCGATATAGCGTTTGTAAGAGTTTATCGCTTCTGCTGATTCTCCTTCCTCCGCTACTAACCAATTTGAAGGGTCGGGTTGAGCAAGCCAGTGCTGATATGTAATTTTAAACATCTTGTAGAGTAACTGATCGAACATGACAATATCGATGCTTATATTATTCTCCACAATGTAACGTATGGTTCTTTTAAGATAGGCCGATGTCTTTTTAAAGATGGCCGCCTCCCCATCCGATTCGGCCAGCAATGATCCGATGATCTCGGGAATCAAAACTAAATTCCGGGGAAGCAATTCATTACTCTGAGCAAGTAGAGTGTCGATGTAATCGAACAGATAATGAATGGCGCTGTCTTTGATATCCTCGCCAGGCGACAATTTAATCACATCTAAGTATATCTTCAGAATTACGGAAAGAGCGGTAAGCCCATCCTGATGATGATTGTAGATGTAGAAATCGCCGATGGAAATGGTTTTCAACTCTTTTATAACAAATTCCCAGTTGACGAACGGGTGGTTGAGTTCGGTCAGCATATCCTGTGTTTTTTTCTGCAGACCATAATGACTTTCCACAACCTTGAGCAAGGGGGCATATTTATCTGGTATTGCCACGGCTACAGCAGTTCTTTCGAGATTCACTTTCAGAGCGGATGAAACCCATCCGGCGCTTTTTTCATCTTTAGCAATTTTCGCAGTCATATAAGAAAGCCTCTAGAAGATAGATTAATCAGAATTTGCACAATATTTCAAGTGCAGATAGTTTGCGGTTGTTCTTTTTGATGAATGGTTTTTAAAATAATAAGGAAAACAGATACAGAAATTATGACGGCTGATTTCTTTAGTCTTTATTGAAGAAAAAGCGGGGGAGGCTAACACCTTCCCCGCTTTTTTTGATTGCTGATTTGAAGAATATGGCCTTCTTACAAAGCCGTCATCTCTGGCCGAGGAGTTTGCGGGCCACAACAACCCGCTGGATCTCATTGGTTCCTTCGTAGATCTGGCAGATTTTAGCATCGCGCATATGGCGCTCTGCCGGGTATTCCTTTACGTAACCGTAGCCACCGAAGATCTGAACGCATTCAATTGCCGCCTTCATCGCCACATCGGAGGCGAAATACTTGGACATGGCCGATTCCTTCTCGAAATCATGACCATTGTCCTCGAGCCAGGCTGCCCGCAGAAGCAGAAGCTCTGCGGCATCGAGTTCGGTTGCCATATCGGCCAACTTGAACTGGATTGCCTGATTGACGGCGATGGGCTTGCCGAACTGAACACGTTCTTTGGCGTAGGCGATCGAATCCTCCAGACAGGCACGGCCAATCCCACAGGCCTGGGCGCCGATACCAATTCGACCGGCATTCAGTCCCGCCATCATCTGCTGAAAGCCCTGTCCTAGCTTACCTAATAAATTTGCTGCCGGTACCTCCGCATCCTCAAAAACGAGCTCCGACGTCCCGGAAGCGAGGATTCCCAACTTCTCCTCAATCTTTCCCACCTTGAACCCCGGGGTTTCCTTTAAATCTACGATGAGGTTAATAACTCCCTTATACCCGAGGGACGAATCCGTGGTTGCCGCCAGAACGCAATACCGGGCGACATTACCACTGGTAATGAAAGTCTTAGTTCCATTGACAATATACTTATCGCCCTTCAATTCGGCTTTGCACCGCAGCGCCGCTGCATCTGATCCGGCTCCGGCCTCTGTTAAACCATAACAGCCTTCCACTTTGCCGCTGGCTACTGGTTGCAAAAATTTCAGTTTCTGCTCATGAGTTCCGAAAGTCTTGACCGGGTGACCATAGAGGGTGTTGTTTACCGATACAATGCAACCGCAGCTGGCACAGGCTTTGGAAATCTCGATCATGGCCATAACATAGGTAATGTTGTCCATGCCCGCCCCACCGTACTCCGTAGGAACAGACACTCCCATAATTCCCATTTCGCCAAGCTTACGGCAGATCTCTTCGGGATGACGATGAGTGTGGTCCAATTCCGCAGCAATCGGTTTGATCTGTGATTCGGCAAATTTACGGACCATGTCCCTGACCATTAATTGTTCTTCTGTTGGTGCAAAATTCATTTAACTTACCTCCTGAATATTATTAATGAAGCTAAACTTCATATACATTAATTTATTTGAAACGGAGTATAAGGAAAATGATGTCGTGTGTCAACGCAATAATGCTAAAACCACTTCGCTTGTAAGTTACCACCTTGCAGGTGGTAACTACCGGTAAGGTAAAGACCTCATTTACTAGGCGCTCCCTTGCGGGATGCACTCCCGGTCTTTGGCTAACTTTGTTGGCTACGTCGTCGGCTCGTTGTCCTTTGAAATCGGAATAATATAACACGTAATAATGCTTCTACAAATAAGATGTTTTGCCCTTGATTTTTAGATAATACTTTGGTTAGTCTTACAAAAGATCGTAGGATAAGGAGACACCATGCTCGGAAGAATTTTATCGACCTACATACTTATTGTTATGGCAATAACGTTCCCCATTTTTTTCGTCGGCGCGTTAATAATTTGGCTTCTCACTATTCTTTTTGATAAGCACCTTAAGCTACTCCATTACTATACCTGCTTTTGGGCCTCCGTCTATACTTGGGCAATGCCGACCTGGTTTGTAAAAATAGAGGGAAGGGAAAAATACAAAAATAATTCTACCTACATGATAGTCTCCAACCATCAATCGCAGCTGGATATTCTGGTGCATTTCCGGCTTTTTTTATATTATAAAATCGTCTCCAAAGCTGAGATTTTCCGTATCCCGTTTACAGGCTGGAATATGTATCTTAACCGTTATATTAAACTTGTTCGCGGTAATAAAGATGCCGCGAAAAAGATGATGATCGACAGTGAAAATACGCTGGCGGCAGGAGAATCTGTGTTTATTTATGCGGAAGGAACACGCTCCCAGGATAATGAGATCAAGGCCTTTAAACCGGGGGCTTTTATCCTTGCCAAACAGGCCAAAGTACCGATCCTGCCGATAGTATTAAACGGTACTGGTATCGCCCTGCCAAAATGGAAAATGAATACCGAAGGCATTCACCGGATAATTGTGCGCGTGCTGGATGAAATCCCCTATGAACGATTCGCCAATCTTTCAGTTGAAGAAACCGCCGATATGGTCCGCCAAATAATGATTGGCGAACTTGCCAGATTAAAGAATGACATGGGTCACGTTTGATATTGGAAGGAAAAATATCGGTTCTTATCAAGAGATTTTGCTTTGACCCAGATCTTTTCCACAGATCCAAAAATAGATTGTCCCGGTAAGTCCGCAGGCAAATGCCGCCACAAAATTGGTTTCGGGGGATATCTGCCAAAGGAAGGCTCCGCCGAAAGCGCCGATGGAGACAATGACATCCCGAATCAGATAATATAATCCGAACATTCCCGCCTTTTTATCTTCCGGCGCCAGATCCATGATCAGGGCCTTGCGCGTCGGCTCACCAAATTCCTTCAACCCCCGAATAACGAAGGCTATCACCATCATCCAGAAAGAATGAGAAAAGAAAATCACCAGAGGGAAAATAGTAAAGTTGAAAAATGTAATGACAACGAAGGGCTTCTTCGTAGAACGGTCGGCTAGATAGGCCACCGGTATATAGACCAAAACTGCAGTGAACATCTCAATGGCAGTAAGCAGTCCGAACTGGGTTGCTGTAATTCCCTGATTTTTGATACACCAGACCACGACAAACGCATAAGGAATCTGTTCGGCAAAACGAATAAAGATATCCGAAACAAGAAGATTTTTAAGCGCAGGGCTCATATAGCGCCAGAGACGCGAAGGCCTTTTTTCAGCTTTGCCCTGTGCGCTATCCGCCTCAATCATAACCTGCTGCAGGATAAGTGACAGGAGCCCCAGAATGAAGGCCCCCACAAAAGCCAGCCGCACGCCTGTTTTATCTCCGTAAATCCCAATGAGAACTCCGCCGATGATTGGACCTAATGCCATTGGCAGCCGTCGGACAAGTGAGTGCATCGTCACACCCATGGTGCGCTTATCCTGAGGCAGAACACGGGAAACAAGACTCATTGTGGCCGGAAGCGATATGGCCGACCAGGAAAGAAAGAAAATTGCGCCGATGATCACCGCCTGCCAATACGGAAAAATAATGACTATGCTGTAACCGATTAAGGCAATCAGGTTGAAAACCAGCAGCGCTTTTTTGTAGCCCAGACGGTCGCTTAAATATCCACCGGGGAAGGAATAGAGGGCGGAAAGCAGATTAGTCATGCCATTGAGTAGGCCGATCGTAAGTGCGCCTCCGCCTAGAGCCATAATATAAATCGGCAAAAAGCGCTCGGCCATTTTCTCCCCCAGCCCGACGAGGACGACCATAGTCAGTAGAGCCACAATGCTTTTTTTCAGGCCGAAGAACTCAGCTATTTTTTGCCGCCAGAGCATTAACATGTCACCTCTTTTCTTTCAACAATTCCTGTCCCGGTTTTTTCTGCCGCACCTGTGTAATCTTTTTTTTGAGTGCCATCATGGCCGTAAGATCAGCCCGAAGATGATTATAACGTGCATCGGCATGCAGATTCCACTTCTTGATAATTGCGTCCATATTTGTTTGAAATTCCGCGGTCAAATTCATAAAGTTTATCATAAGTGGCACAGAGTAAACCTCCCCCTGATCTAACCTCTGGGCTGCTGTGTACGCAATTTTCCGTAGGGTTTGCAAGGCAGCATCCTGCGCTCCCAGTTTAATTTGCAGCAATTCGGTGGTTGCGATGTTATCCTTACCAATAGCACGAATAAGCAGCGAAAGTTGGGCTGCCATTGCGCCTGTTGCCGTTCCCATCATGACGATGTCTTCGATTTCTCCAAAGGAAATGACCATCTCCCGATATGCTGTGCCTTCTTTTCCCAGGATTGCTGTATCCTGCAGACGACAGTTATTGAGCACAATACTGCCGTGAGGTGATGGTTTTAAAAAATTAAGATTCAGGGGCGAGCCGACTTTCAATCCTGCGGTATGCCGAGGAACAAGAAAAGCGGTAAATTTCTTTTGCTGTCCTTCCTCCGTTACGGCAATGACAATAAATAGTCCTGCTATCGGACCATTTGTCAGATAAGTTTTCTCACCGTTGAGGATGTAAAATAATTCATCCTTTACGGCTGTTGTTGAAATATATTTCGGGTGCGCTCCACGCTGCGGTTCCGAAACAGCAAACGATGCCGTAAGTTCACCTCTGGCCATTGCCGACAGACATTGCTTTTTCTGGATTGTACTCCCGAATCCCGCGATAAGAAATCTGGCGACGATCTGCTGATACAACCAGGAAGTGACAATCCCCATGTTATAGCCATTTTTAACCAGCGCTTCGGCAGATTCACTCAGTTTAAGGTATCCGCCGCCACTGCCGCCGTAGAATTCATCAATGCCGATTTTAAACAGCCCGTCTTGCGCCATTTTCCCCCAGAGGTCATGGGGGAAATCTCCCCTTTCCGACAAATCATAACGGGGGGCAATATGCTCTGCGGCAAAGCATGAGATCTGTTCTATAATTTGTGCTGATGGAATTACCGTCATTTTATAAAACCAGTTCCTCGATAAAAGCAATCAATTGGTTAACATTGCTGCACTGCCGTACTTCATGGCATTGGTGCATATAGGCTTTTATTTCACTGTCACCCGTGCCCCAGATTTGTTCGGGCTCTGGATTCAGCCAGACAACGCGGCGGCACCTCTCCCTCATCTGTCCCAGTATGGCATCTTCCGGATGCATATAGTTGGAACGTCCGTCACCGACGATGATCAGGGTTGTCTTCTTTGTCAGAATATCCATATAATCCCGCTGGAAATGACGCAATGTGACTCCATAATCCGTCGCAGCGTTATAATGAACATCCGCCTCTTCCAGCACAAACCTGATGGCCTCGTTAATCTCGTTGTGCTCGAAAACGGCCGTAACATCCGTCAGATCATCGATGAACACAAAACTATTGACCTTGTCAAAACACTCCTGCAGGGAATAGAGCAGATTCAGCATGAAACGCGCTGCTGCCCATACTGAGCCTGATACATCACACAGAGTCACTATTTTGCTGCGGCGCAGAGGCTTATGCCGGTATTTGATTTCAACAGGAACGCCGCCGTAACGGGCAGCCGACCTGATGGTTTTCTTCACATCCAGATTTCCCCTGTGCTTGACGGCAAAACGCCTGCTTACGTTATTCTTCAGCTTGCGCACCAGCTTGTCGATAGCCTCCCTCATCTCCGTAAGCTCCTGGCGGGTGAATGAAGAAAACGGCCTTTCCCCAAGTTCTTTCAAGCGTTGTTCGTAAGCTTTAACTTTTTTTGTGTTTTTATCGCCTGGACGCGGTTCATAAAGCATAATCGAACGGGCGGTATTGAACCGTTCAGTAAAGTGAAGAGTGAGATCATTACGCGCGGTGCTGCTTATGTCCAGTGACGGATCCTGCAGCAATTGTGCAATTGCAGCCGCAGTTGATGTAATCTGTATCAGGATGTTAAAGCGTTCGGCCAACGGGCCGAAATTGAATCGCGTCGGTTGAGCATCTGAATCTGACGCCGTCTGGATGCGCCGCATCTCCTTTAGAAATTCCAGAGGATTGCCGGCGATGAAATCAACAACTGCATCATACATTGGATTGTCATGTGGTTTTTTCCTGAGAATGTCTGTTACTTGCCTGATCTGTTCGGCCAGAGCTGCTGATTGCGTCATGTCTGCCGGATCGACTCTCATTTCATGAAAGAACAGGTGATAGAGGCGGTCGAAGTGATTAACCTCCCGCATGCTCTTGGCAAAGTTGGCCCTCAGGGTCGCCCTGAATTGGAGTTCGTTGGTGACTTCGATCAACTGCAACTGGTTTAAGCAATCCAGAATTTCCGCAGTCGAGATCCGAAGACCTGCTGCCCGGCAGCACGAAACAAATTGTTGGATTAGTTTTACCATATTTCAACTTACAAAGTCCGGCGGACTGAATATTTTATCCGGGGTTCAGCGGAGTGACGGCCTTAAAACTTTTTAAGTACTGTTAAATGATTTTATTAATATTTTTTCGTACTTTTTCCATATCGATCTGGTATTTACAGATAACATTGAGGGTCTCAGAAATTACCTCAGGCGTTAGTTCATTGATCTGCAAAGCCAGAAGCGATTGAGCCCAATCCAGAGTCTCCGAGATACTGGGGCTCTTCTTTAAGTCCAGAAGGCGAATCCGGCGAATGGCATCAACCAGATCCGCGGCTAATTTTTCCTCAATTCCCGGTATTTTGAGCCGGACAATCTGCATCTCTGTTTCGCGCTGCGGATAATCGATATAAAGGTGAACACAGCGTCGCTTCAGGGCGTCGCTCATATCTCGATAGTTGTTGGAAGTGAGCAGGACAAAAGGAATGCTGATTGCTTTGCGTGTGCCCAATTCCGGGATGGAAACCTGAAAATCGCTCAGTAACTCCAGAAGAAAGGCCTCGAATTCCGGATCGGACTTATCCACTTCATCCAGAAGTAAAACAACCGGCTTTGCGGAACTGATCGCCTGAAGAAGCGGACGAGGTTGGATAAACCGGTCGGAGAAGAAAGCGTCTTCCTGATCGGCAATTCGATCAACCGCCTCGGCAAGAGTAGCCGTGTGGGAGATTATATCGTTAATTCTATCCTTCACCATCTGGGTATAGAGGAGTTGCTTGGCATACTCCCATTCATAAAGGGCTTTGGCTTCATCAAGACCTTCGTAGCATTGCAGACGGATTAACTCACGATCCAGGCTCCGGGCTATGGCTTTGGCCAGTTCCGTTTTACCGACACCGGCCGGCCCTTCAACCAGAACAGGCTTTTGTGTTGCTGCCGCCAGAAATACTACTGTGGATATCTCTTTAGAGGGGATGTAGCCGGCCATCTCCAGCCGCTCGTGAACATCATTCACACTTTTAAAATCCATGGTTTAAATACCTCTCTGGAATAATCCATATAACAATCAGGTCAGAAGGGTCAAGGGGAATCAGGGTGATGAAAGCCAAAAGAAAAAATTGGCGGGATGTTTTCATTGAGGAACAAAGTTTTGATGAATTACAAAAGACATTGAGAAAAGCGATTGGGTATTACAATAGCAAGCGTTGTCACTCCACCATTACTTTGAAAGCGCCGCTTACATTTACCAAAATACAGATCAGTCATCTCACTGTGCACTGACTAAGAAACGGTTTCCTATACTGGGGTGCAGCAACTTTGGTTATTATTTGAATGCATATTGTTATCTGATTGAATAATTCAGGTTACATCCTCAATAGATTCGACCCGAATACTTTTAGTATCTTCAAAAAAGATATTCTCATGGTAGTCAGTTTTACTAGAAAACATTTGAATTATCAGACCTTCGGTAACATCATAATATTTTGAGTAAATATTACTGCTACTTTCATTGATGATCTTGACTTGATCCGGTACGATAATTACAATCCTTTTCATTGTACTCACCTCCAAATATTTTAATGAGTATAAAAATGAAATGTTGATGTACTAAATTTTTTATTACCAACTGATTTCATTAAGTCTGAGCAATGCTGCAAAGACATTGCTTTTGACGTATCAAAGTATAGGGGGCCCTATTTTGCTTGTCAAGGGATATATTGCTCTAACATTGTTTTAATTGACACTTTACCCAACCCATGTTATTTTCTTGCATATTAAAATGTGTAATTTAGTAGTTGTCTAAAATTATTCTGGAAATAAATTTTTCAAAAAGGAACCTATAAATGACTATTCATAAAGAAATAGACAAGAGTAAAAAAGGCCTGATCGGTAAATTTAGTGTCATTGCGTTTGTTGTTGCGGCCATACCAGTTCTGGCTATAATTTATATTGTTAAAGAAAACAAATTGGTGTTGAATGGCACCCAGCTTCTCGTGCTGACTCTGGGATTTGTTTTTTTCGTGGCGGGGCTGTTGAGTCTCCGCCGGATTTTCATTACTATTTTCAAAAATCTGCTGGACAGATTGAAAAAATTCGCCGTAGAGCTGGAACAGTGTACGACTGAACTGAATGCAACAAGGGAAATGAACGAAGCGGCCAAACAAACTATCCATGTGGATGGTTTGCTGGAACTGCTGTTGGACAAGGCCATGCAAGTCACCGCTGTCCGCAATGGATCAGTATTCCTAGTAGATCCCGCTGATCCTGAAGGTCTTCGTTTTGTTGCCTCCAAACCGAAAGTCAATATGGACAAGACCGATGGGAAACCAAGGCATCATTCGTTTGTCCGCAGTGTAATTGAAAGCGGTAAGACCCTCATCATTCAGGATATTGAACGCGATCCGCGGACGATGAAATCCAACGATCCCAAATATGGGGCACCTTCTTTTATCAGTATGCCCATTTACAAACACAAGCAGGTCATTGCCGTCCTCAATCTTGCAAACAAGGAAAATGGCGGGTTATTCACGGATAACGATGAACGCATCCTTTCTATTATGCTGGGTGAAATCGGCTTTGCTCTGGAGAATGTCATCCTCCGCCAGGAAATAAAAAACCATCTGAGAGAGATTAAAGAGCTGAACTCAAAATTGAAACAGTAATTATTATCAGTCGATTTTGTCCAGTATCTCGATGATCAAATATTTTTTCTTGCCTTTGCGCACGCGCAGTTCATTGCCGTTGGCAAAGTCGGCAAAAACGATTTTTTCATCAACTGATTTTACCTGCCGGTCATTGATGTAGATACCGCCCTGTTCAATGAGACGTTTGGCTTCCGACATCGACTGCGTGAGTCCTGCTTTGGCGCAGGCGGAAGTTATTAAGATGCCCGCTTCCAAATCTTTGCGGGAAACCGCATAATGGGGAATGGCAGAGGTGTCTCTTTGCGGCGCTTGTCGCGGAATGTCGCTGGACGGAAACAAATCGGCATCGACTGGACGCAAATGGAAGGCCTCCATTGAGGCGCGCCAGGCGGCCCGGGCAACATCAGCACCGTGAGTTACTTTAGTCGCCTCATAGGCCAACACAGCTTTGGCCATATTCAGTCTGGCGTCGGCCAGCGTTTTTACTACAGCAATTTCGTCAAGCGGTAAAAATGTAAAGAGTTTAAGAAACCTTTCCACATCGGCATCATCGCAATTGACCCAGTACTGGTAATATTCATAAGGTTTGGTAAGGTTGCCATCGAGCCATATTACACCTTGTTCAGTCTTGCCCATTTTATGACCAGGGGATGTGGTAATCAGCGGAAAAGTAACGGCATGGGCATCTTTAACGGCAACTTTGCGGATGAGTTCGGTGCCGGCCAGCATGTTTCCCCACTGGTCGTTACCGCCCATTTGCAGAGCACAGCCGTAATTTTGGAACAGATGAAGAAAATCGTAACCCTGCAGAAGCATGTAATTAAATTCAATAAAATTCAGCCCTTTCTCCAGACGAATCTTATAACTTTCCGCGGCCAGCATCCTGTTAACACTGAAGTGCCGGCCGATGTCACGTAGGAATTCAATGTAATTGATTTTAGTAAGCCAATCGGCATTGTTGAGCAGTAGAGCCTTGCCGTCGGAAAAATCGAGATACTGGGAGAGCTGTTTGCCCAGGCACTGCGCGTTGTAATCGATTTGCTCGCGGGTGAGAACCTGGCGCATTTCTGTTTTACCACTGGGATCACCGATCAGGCCTGTCCCGCCGCCGACGAGTACGATAGGCTTATTTCCATGTAATTGCATGTGCGCAAGCGCCATGATGGGCACCAGGCTGCCGATATGCAAACTGGTGGCTGTAGGATCAAAGCCTATATAACAGGTAACCGGGCCGACTCCAAAAAGCTCTTTGATTAAAGCTTCATCCGTAACCTGCTCGATAAAGCCTCTTTCCTTTAAAACTTCGTAAGCGCCTTTCATGCCCCCATACCTCCATTTATTAGTGAGACCCAAGCTTCAGAAACATATTGCACTGAAGCTTGAAAGTCGAATTATCCCGCGAAGCGGGGGGTAATAATACCCAGCAGTTTGCTGCGAAACGTTTCCTAGGCTTGCCTTGGACTTCATACCCGTGGTTCCTTTAATTTTATGCTGATTCTCTCAATCCAGTTAGCTTTCCCTGTTATCGAATTCACATCGAGCAGAACCGCCTGCAACCGGATATCACCTTTGGCCACATCAAATTTATTGGGTATCTGTGTTAAAAATCTCTCAATGATGGCATCTTTTTTTATGCCGATTACAGAATCAAAAGGTCCGGTCATCCCCACGTCGCTGATATAGGCGGTTCCCTGCGGCAGAATTTCATCATCGGCTGTTTGCACATGCGTATGAGTGCCTAAAACCGCTGATACTTCGCCGTCAAGATACCACCCCATGGCTTTTTTCTCCGATGTTGCCTCAGCATGAATATCGACAATAATAATTTTTGTTTTCGCTCGCAACTCGGCAATTTTACTTTTTGCCGTTTCAAATGGGCAATCAATCGGCTGCATGAAAATCCGGCCAGCAAGATTGAGCACACCCACATATTCCCCTGCAGATGTCGGCATCAGCAAGGCTCCTTTTCCCGGAACTTTTGCCGGATAATTGGCCGGCCTTAATAATGTTTCATAGTCCGAGATAAACTCCAGCACTTCTCTTTTATCCCAAATATGATTGCCGGAAGTGAGAACATCAATGCCGGTGTTATAAAGTTCTTCAACAACTTCTCTGGTTACGCCGAATCCGGCGGCAGCATTTTCACAATTGGCGATCACAAGATCAATCCCGCGTTCTGAAATTAAGCTAGGCAATAGATCACTGACCGCCCTGCGGCCGGGTTTGCCCACGATATCGCCAATAAATAATATCTTCATTTACTACCTTTTCAATACCTGCCGGGAAAACGATTTATTTCGCGTAAGAAGAAACACGGGTTTCCCTGATTACGGTTACTTTAATTTGGCCCGGATAGGTAAGCTCGGTCTCAATTTTCTTGATAATATCATTACAAAGCATCACGGCATCGTTTTCCGATATTTTTTCATTTTCCACGAGAATCCGGATTTCACGGCCTGCCTGGATAGCGTAACATTTATCAACGCCATTGAAAGAATGGGCGATCTTTTCTAATTCCTCCAGACGTTTGACATATGTCTCCAGCATTTCCCGGCGCGCGCCAGGTCTTGCCGCTGATAGTGTATCTGCCGCCTGCACCAATACACCCAGCAGAGTGTTGTTGCGCCCGTCGTCATGGTGAGTAGCAATAGCCTGAATAATGCGCGGATTCTCGCCAAAGCGTTTGGCATAATCTGCCCCTATTGCCGCATGCGTTCCTTCAATCTTGTGGTCAACCGCCTTACCGATATCATGCAGTAACCCGGCACGTTTGGCTTCCTTAATATTCATTTTCAATTCCGCGGCCATTATCCCGGTAAGATAGGCGACATCAATGGAGTGCTGCAAAACATTTTGAGAATAACTGGTGCGGTATTTGAGGCTGCCTAACATGTTGATAATATCGGGATGAATATCGTGGACACCAACATCAAAAGACGCCTTCTCGCCTGTCTCTCTGATAATCTGCTCTACTTCGACTCTAACTTTCTTGACTATTTCTTCGATGCGCCCCGGATGGATTCGCCCATCCTGAATTAACCGCTCCAGCGAAATTCGCGCCACTTCTCTTCTAATCGGATCGAAGCTGGATAGGACAACTGCTTCCGGTGTATCATCAACAATCAGATCTATACCTGTAGCAGCTTCGATTGCCCGGATATTTCTGCCTTCGCGACCAATGATACGACCCTTCATTTCTTCGCTGGGCAGATTAACCACGGACACCGTATTTTCCGCGACATAATCACCGGCATACCGCTGAATCGCGTAGGCAATAATTTCTCTTGATTTTCTGTCGGCAGTTAGTTTTGCTTCTTCTTCGATCTTACGGATAAGAGCCGCGGCATCACGCTTGGCATCCGCTTCCATGGACTGGATCAAAATATTTTTTGCTTCTTCCGAAGAAATACCTGCTATTTTCTGCAGCTTTTCTTTCTGCTCTTCCAGTAGTATGTCCAATTTGTGATGCTTTTCTTCGATCGCCGCTTCTTTGTTAATTAATGATTTTTCACGCCCTTCAATATTTGTTTCTTTTTGTGTCAATGAATCGATTCGTTTATCCAGAGTTTCTTCTTTAGAACGAATGCGTTTTTCCAGGGTATCAAGATCATTTTTTGTATCTTTTGTTTCGCGATCAAAATCAGCTTTCAGCTTCAGAAGGTTTTCCTTGGCCTGCAGAATCGCCTCTTTCTTGATTGTCTCTGACTCTTTTTTTGATTCCTCGACAATCCGCGCGGCCAGACTTTCCGATGCCTTGATCTTCTCTGCCGTAAATATTTGTTTCAGGATATAACCGACAACAATACCCGCCAGCACTGCAACTAATATAAGTAGGACAAATAAACTTCCATTTAGCATTGAGAACTACCTCCTCTTGCCCCCTTGGGAAAAAACCTGCCCAACTGCTTTACCGGAATAAATTTAAAATTCTTCAAGCAAACTCTTTTCCCATCAGAGCTATATTTAAACCTTCCGGCAAACAGACAAGCCCAGACAATGCTTTGCCGAAGGATTCATTGTTTTTGATTTTTTTCTAAAGGCAGGATGAAAGGTATCTTATTAGTCTTAACAGGCCGGGGCATAAAAAACCCCCGCCTATGCCGTGTTAATCACTTTTTTGAACCTTTTTACCAAGTGGGTGCCCGGTTTTGTATTGCTTTAGGCTTTCTGCCTCCCGACCAGCGAACAAAGAGACTGACCTGCACACCGCAAACAAGTATAGGCCCCAGATTCAAAATGTTGGCTCAAAAACTAATGTTAATCACGTACATCGCAGGGGTGAACAAATATCATTTAACTTACATCTTCAATCAACTGAATCAACTTCTCTGATCTACTTTCCAATTGATCGCAGATTTCATTGTGAACTTCCTTTAATTTTAAAAAATCTTCTGAAATGTTCAAAGCTGTCAGGATGGCAACGTCTAAGGGTTTAAGACCATTTCTGTCTTGTAAAACCTCTTCCGTTTTTTCATTTACAAACCGGACAACGTTGGCCACGTGTTCGTCTTCCGCATCACTTAAAACTGAAAGCTCCTGTTCTAATATTTTAATGTTATAACGCTTTTTCAAAACACACGCCCTGGAAGCTTATTTTGCCACTTCTATATCTGCAAGTAAATCAAGCAGTGAATCTACCCTCGCGCGTACGCTGTTCCTTTCTTCGTCTAATGCCTTTAGGTTACTTTTATACTCTTCTATCTCCGATTCTTTATTTTTTAACGCTTCCTCTAGTATATGACACTGTTTTTTAAAAAAATCCTGTTCGCTAACGATACCCTTAATTTTATCTTCAAGCTCGTTAAATTTTCCCAAATCCACTTTAATATCAACCCTTTTCTAAAATAGAAAAACCATAGGAAAATCCCTTTGATTTATATTTACTTATGCCAATTTGTCCTTTAAAAGTCAAGGCATTATTTTAGCCGCAAGCTACCCAAAGATTGGAAAAATCTATCCAGTTCATCCATCATTGTCTGCCTGTCCGGCATACTGCTAACTACTTGCCGAAACCTGCTTGAACCCGGCAATCCTTTTGTATACCAGAGTAAATGTTTGCGAAAACTTCTGTCGGCAATTTTTTTTCCACTGAACTGCGCCTCCATTTTCCAATGAGTATTAATTATTTCATGCCTTTGAGATAGTGTCGGCAAATAGTCTTCCTGGGCTCCGGAAAACAGCTGGTGAATGCCTTTAAATATCCATGGATCACCCAATGAACCTCTGCCGACCATTACCGCATCGCAGGAAGTCTCCTCCCGCATCTTCATTGCGTCCCGGGGATGCCAGATATCGCCGTTGCCAATTACCGGAATGCCGACAGCCTTTTTTACCTGTGCAATGATACTCCAATCTGCATCTCCGGCGAAACCCTGATCGTATGTTCGGGCATGGATAATAATCGCTTGCGCCCCGCAATCCTCAGCAATTCGAGCAATTTCTACCGCATTGATCGAACTGCGATTCCACCCGGAACGGATTTTTACAGTTACAGCAACAGTTACTGCTTTTTTTACTGCCGCAATAATGCTTGCCGCGCGCTCAGGATCTTTCATTAGGATTGCTCCGGCACCAGCTTTAATGACCTTTTTTACCGGACAACCCATATTGATGTCAATTAAAGCGGCCCCCTGATCGGTAATAATACGGGCTGCTTCCGCCATTATGCCCGGCTCAGCTCCAAATATCTGCACGCCCAGAGGTTGATCCTCCGCGCTTGTCCTTAAATAATCCAGTGTTTTATTTGATTTTCGAATGAGACCATTGGCACTGATCATTTCAGTAAAGGCTAAAGAACAACCAAAAGAACGAGCTACTAATCTGAATGGTAAATTGGAAATTCCCGCCAGTGGCGCTAGAATCGCTTTATTCTGCAGCCAATTAATACCCCTGCGCTTTCTTTGGCTAACTTTGTTGGCAGCGTCGTCGGTCCCCTCAACGTATTTAAGATACGTCTCGTCGCCTCCTCCTTGCCGCCGCGTTATCCTTTGAAAGCGAAATGGTATAATATCTTTAAACACTATTCAAACCAGATACTTTCTATTTTTTTGTAAATAAAGACCAGCGCGGGAAAGTTCATCTGGAGTATTTATTCCCATTACCTCAACATAATCAGTAGCCATGTGCGGCTTCACTATTCTGCCTTCACGGCAGGCTATTTCCACAATATCCGTAAGATAGTATTCCTTCTGATCATTATTATTTTTAACTTTTTCCAACGCCTCAAACAGCAATGGTGTATCGGCACAGTAAATGCCGGTATTGATTTCACCGATTTGCTTTTCGGCAACCGTTGCATCGCGCTCCTCAACAATTTTCGCTATGTTTCCATCAGCATCTTTTATAATCCGGCCATATCCCCGGGGATCGGGGGGGATGGTTGTTAAGACAGTAATGGCGGCGCCTGTGGCGATATGGTTTTCGATCAAAGACTTAATTGTTGACGGTTTAAGCAAAGGCACATCCCCGCACAGAATAACTGTTTTGCCCTGATAACCGGCAAGTACCTCTTTAGCCTGCAAAACAGCATGACCTGTTCCCAACTGCGGTTTTTGCTCTACAAAGATACACCCGCTATAGGCAAATTCCTCCCGTACCTTGTCCGCCTGATGACCGACAATAACGACAATCTTTTCGGCGCCGGATCTGTGAGCTGATTGCAGGCAGTAATGCAACAGAGGCTTATCTTCCAGAACATGAAGCACCTTAGCCAAATCCGATTTCATGCGGGTGCCCTTACCCGCAGCCAGAATCAACGCGCAAAAAACTTTTTCTTTCACTAACTCACCCCATCTGACTTTCTATTTAATGACAACTTTGTCTATTTGTGCCGGGAAAATTACCGCTATCTCTTTGATAGATTTTTCATCGGCATTTTCAATGATAAAGGTAATCCCACTGTATTCCAGCCTTTCTCTCCGCTTGGGAATCCTTCCCAGTCTATCCATTATAAACCCGCCGATAGTTTCATAATTACCTTCCGGAAATCTCGTATTCAATAGTTGACTTAAGCTATCCATATCCATACGCCCATTGATCAGATACCTTCCGGCAGCGATTTTTTTATATAACTTCTCACCACTGTCATATTCGTTATCAATACTACCGACAATCTCTTCTCCAATATCTTCGATAGTCACGATACCGACAGCACCGCCATATTCATCAACAACAACGGCCATATGCTCCTGCCTTTTTTGCAGATCCATCAATAGTTCACTGGCCTTTTTAGTCTCAGGCACGTAAAACACCTCCGTTTGCAGACAGGAAGCGATGGTATCGTAAACAGGTTGGCCTCCTGAATCTTTTTGTCTTTGCATGGCTGCCAGCAAATCAAAATAATGCAGAATGCCGACAATATTAATAACCTGATCCTGATACACAGGGATCCTTAAATATTTTTTACCAGCCACGAATCCAGCCGCTTCACCAATCTTTGTTGTAATCGGCAGCGCTGTCAATACTGAAATGGGAATCATTATTTTATCTGCTGTCAACTCCGAAAAATCAAATACCCGGCTGACCATTTCCCTTTCCGTTTTTAAAATATCGCTGCCTTTTGTATTTTCCCCCAGAATATACTTCAGCCCTTCCTTTGTAATGTAAGAATTCTGATTTATTTTCTGCCCGGTAGAAATACTTACTGCGCCTTTGGATATCAGAGCAATAACATAAGCCAGCGGATATAATATTATGGAAGAAATGCGGATAAACAACGCTACTCTTATCGCCATTGCTTCGGCTCTATGCAGGAAAATCCGGCGAATAATAATCATCATAAAAAGCGTCGGCAACATAACAAAAAAAGAAATTTGCTCACCACGCGCCGGCCCGAAAGCGCCGATTAATAGACCGGTTGCCAGCGTGGAGCCAACAATAATGGACAGGTTAGTCCCGATCAGAGTCGTCGAAATAAACCATTCCGGCTTCTCCATCAGTTTTACTGCCTGCCCCGCGGAAAATGAACCACGTCTGGCAAGAAACTTCATTCTGTTAATATCCGATGCAATTAGCGCTATCTCGCCACCGGAATAGAGGGCTTCCAAAATCAGACAGATAAAAATGATAGCAATGATCAAATACATATTCATGTCTCTTGATTTGGCCTCTTTCCTGTTGGTGATGATATTCTAATTTTCAATATCCTTGCTCTGCTGACGTTCTCGATTAAAAAGTTGAAGCCTTTAAAGCTGACTTCTTCCCCTTTTGCCGGCAGCCTGCCAAACAAATGCAGGACAAAGCCGCCAATTGTATCGAATTCTTCCTGCGGCATTTGCGTTTGCATTAAATCATTGAATTGCTCCATTGGCATTTTACCGGGGACAATAATTGTATTGTTGTCGATTCTTTCACAATCATTAACAGCCTCGTTGTAGCCACTATAGGCTTCTTCAAATAAATGACCAAGAATATCCTCCAAAGTAACCAGACCGGATACTCCTCCGTACTCATCCACGACTATAGCAATTTGCATTCTGTTTTCCTGAAAATCATGCAGAAGACCATTGACTGTTTTTCCTTCAGGAACAAAGTAAGGCCTGATCAGTATTTTTTCGATGCTTGCCTGCCTGCCCAGACCAGAGGCGGCGAGCAAATCACGGGCAAGGAGTATGCCGGCGATATCATCACGATCATCCGTGTAAATGGGTATCCTTTCGTGACGCTCTTTGACCACCGCGGCAATTATCTCCTCCACAGGCATATTGATAGGAAGGCAAAACATGTCCACACGGGGTATCATAATATCGGTCACCGGCTTATCACCGAGTTCAAAAATTCTGTTGATCAATTCTTTCTGGGATTCATCAACAACACCGGCCAGTTTTCCAGCATGAACCAGGGTTTTGAATTCGTCCTCCATTAAAACATCGGCATCGTGCGACTTACCGCGGCTATACTTAATAAAGCCGGATGCTTTTTCCAAAATGGCGACGACAGGGTATTCCAGACAGTATATAAGAGTAAGCAAGGGAGAGATTGTCGAAGATATTTGCATCGGATAAGTGACGCCGAAGGTCTTGGGAATTGCTTCACCGGCAATCAAAAGCACCATTGATGTAAAAATAATGGAAACCAATTGACCATTAGCACCAAACAAACCGATAAAAAATGAAGCCGCTAAAATAGAGATGACGATGTTTACCGCTTCATTACTCGCGACAATAGTTATTAAGAGCCGCTGCGGTTTTTCCAGCAACTTGCTCACAAAGCCTGAGAATGGATAATTATCTAATTTCATCTTGTGCAGATGCAGATCCGTGAGTGAAAATAACGAAGCTTCCGCCGAAGAAAAAAATCCGGAAAGCAAAAATAGAATGAATATTACAAATATATCAAAGCCCAACTCGAAGTCTCCAATTGTCTCATTTATTTTATTATATATTATAATCTAACAGATTGAAGCAAGAAAAGACAAATATTTTGTAAGCGTTAAATTGTAATTATTTGACTTAAGACACGTTTTCCGCTATTTAAGCAGCCAAACACTTGTAGGAGATTGATGAATGCCGAACATACTTCTTGTAGGAAACGGCGCTAGGGAACATGCAATAGCTGAAGCTATTTTGCGCTCTGGCCAAACACCCCGGCTATTCTCTTTTATTAAGGCAAACAATCCCGGAATTGCCTCTCTTTCGGAAAAGATCAAATTGGGTAGTTATGCAGATATTGAGGCAATTACAGGGTTTGCCGCGGAAAACAAAGTCGAATTTGCCGTCATCGGCCCGGAAGATCCGCTCAATAATGGCGTTGTGGATGCTTTGGCGAAAATTGGCATTCCGTCAGTTGGCCCCAACAAAAGCCTGGCCCGGCTGGAAACCTCCAAAGCGTTTACCCGCAATCTGGTAAGCAAATATAATATTCCCGGTAATCCGCAGTTTAAAGTATTTACAACAATGGACGGTGTGGAAGCTTTTTTAGGCCAACTGGAAGGCATTGTTCTCAAACCGGATGGTTTGACTGGCGGTAAAGGCGTACTCGTTCAGGGTGATCATTTCGCCACAAAAGATGAAGCGCTGAAATTGTGCCAGCAGATTTTGAAGGAAAGTTCATCCGTAATCGTCGAGGAAAAATTCGATGGCGAGGAATTTTCACTGCAGTGCCTGTGCGACGGAAAAACCGTTGTAGCCACACCGCTGGTGCAGGATCACAAAAGAAGATTTGACGGTGACAAAGGCCCGAACACCGGAGGCATGGGCTCCTATTCCCTACCCGATCATTCCCTGCCTTTTTTGAAGCCTCAGGATTTGCAGGAAGGACTGGAGATCACCCGGCAGGTTGCGGCAGCGCTTTTGAAGGAAACAGGCAGCCCTTACAAGGGGGTCATGTACGGCGGATTTATCGCCACAAAAGACGGGGCAAAGCTGCTGGAATATAACGCCCGTTTCGGCGATCCGGAGGCCATGAATATCTTGCCGCTTCTAAAAACAGATTTTGTGGAAATCTGCCACCATATTATTGCCGGAACACTGGATAAACTTAAAATTGAATTTGAACCCAAAGCGACAGTTTGCAAATATGTTGTGCCGAAGGGCTACGGCCTGCCTGCCGATCATCCCGATGCGGCATCATCGCGCGCGAAGATTGAAGTGGGCAATGTGGGAAAAGCCAGACTTTACTATTCATCGGTGGATAAAAAAGAAGGCGGCCTGTATTTGAGTTCTTCTCGTGCCATCGGTATTGTCGGCATTGCCGATACTTTGAAAGAAGCCCACAAAATCACCGAGGAAGGCGTTAAAGCCGTCCAAGGCCCGGTTGCCTATCGCACCGACATCGGCACGGAGGCACTCATCCAGAAGCGTATAAATCACATGAAGAAGATACGAAAAGAATAAATCATCAGTACCTCGTTACATGATGTTCAGCCAGGCCAAAGAAATTGGCAATAGGATAAATACTACCGCTATCATCTTTGAATTCACCATTGTAAATTCCAAACGGCTGATGAAAATCGGATCGAATTAGTCCTGCGATATTAATTTTCTGCGCTCTCTCACCCTGGGGCACAAATGACAGGTCCAACTTTCCGCCATGTGTGTTTACTTTCCATGGATCCATGATTTCACCAAACTCAAAGCGGGCAGCAGGCAGGCAAAAAATCTTTCCATCAATCCAAAAACAGTTTTCATTGAATACTTCATCCGCCGCTATCATATTCCGGCAGAGGTTAAAAGCCAGAAGCCTTCCCCTTTCATCATATCCGGCTGCCGTTGCCCAATACCAGAAGCTGTTATAGTGATAATATGTTTTTTGCTCATCTAAAAGGGCTATGGCCTGATTACCATCAATGGCAATCTCCTGCCCACCCAAAATGATCGAACCTTCAGCAGGTGCGGCAGCTTTGTGTGTATAAAATGGCCGATATGGGGCGACAGGAGATACCTGCACAAGCGGCTCTATTTTTGCCAAATCTTCATGTACCTTAATCTCACCTTTTACGGCAGGCAAATTATTACCGCCTTCAATATCAATAAGAATCCTGTGGAAACCGGAGCGAAGCTTGTTTTCGAACCTTATGCTATACCCTTTTTGGGTAAACGTGCAGAAATCATCATAGACTTGACCGGCAACTCGCGCTGACTTGCTCCCCCCTTGCCTGCTGTGCTCAATGTGCTCATTTTTCAGGCGGTCATAAGCATAGAAAAAAGAAACGCCCATAAATTTGGCATCAAAGATAACGATGCCGAAATAATGGGTGGGTGTGATAATGCCAAAATGCTGCCACTCTTTCAGGCGGAAGTTTTTCCAGAAAGCAGGAACTTTGCACGACGGTGAATACAGCGGTGCATCGAGTATATTCACGTTAAGGAAAGGCGCACGGAATGTCCCGAAGTTAATCGTCCCGTCTTTCTCCACCATCTTTTCAGGAGTTGATTCTACTTTTCTCATAACACCTTTCTCGAACATTAATGCCATGTCGACACTAATTAATTCTATGCTTTGGGCACCTTCGATAATTTGGGGAAATTTTTATCTATCACCGTATTCCATTTTTCGATCGTGGGAGCGATACTGGTCATCAGTTCTTCAATTTCACCTTCAATCAGAATGGAAGAAATTTTATCTCCCTGGGCAATTTGGTTGACAACATTTTGATCAATATCGCTGACCACTTCACCGAACACGGTATGTTTGCCGTCCAGCCAAGGCGTTGCTACATGAGTGATAAAAAACTGGCTGCCGTTGGTCTGCGGGCCGGCATTAGCCATGGAAAAAATACCCGGCTTATCATGGCGCAACTCCTTGACAAATTCATCCTGGAATTTATAACCCGGCCCACCGCGCCCGTCACCAGCGGGGCAACCGCCCTGAATCATAAAATCGGGGATAACCCGATGAAACTTCAAATTATTATAATATCCGCGCCTCGCCAGGTTGACAAAATTCCCTACGGTGACCGGTGCCTGCTCGGCAAAAAGCCGCAGACGGATAGTTCCCTTTTCAGTTTCAATAACTGCTACAAGTTTATTTTTCATTTTAATCTCCTTATTCTTTCGTCAAGGGTATGAAATTTAAGAATTATGTAAAGATTACCTATTAATAAGTCAAGACAAAAACACTCTTGCAATTAAAGTACCCTGTTCGGTCGAGTCTTTTTAACTCGACCATTCTGCAACCGGTTAAAAAATAGATCAATAACTTAAAATCTTAAGGGCGTCCCCCTCTGCGCCCCTAGTCCACCATAGTCTAAATAGTCACACAAAAGAGCAAGATCACCAATGACTGCAAATACTGGGATGCCAACGGCGACGGCACCATCACCGAGGGCGAATACGTCGGGCAAGTCAGGAAGCCAATGCGGTAGGAGGGATTGTGGCCTTTCTATCGGCAACGAATGAAAATGACTGCCGGGAAATGTGAACATGTCTCGCTTGTACATGAAGTAACCCTGATGGTATTGCCGATATTAAGCATGATGTCCCCTATCCTGTTTGAATTACAGATTCAACTCGATTGCGTCCCGCTTTCTTGGCAATGTAAAGGGCTTTGTCCGCTTTGGATATCGTTTTTGACAGTTCTTCCCCCAATTGATATTCCGTAATTCCGAGGGATACCGTAACCTGAAAATCGTTCCCCAATTCCGGAAATTGGGCCAACTCAACAAGACGACGCATACGTTCGGCACAGATATGCGCCCCCTTACTAGTCGTCTGTCCCAGAAACAACAAAAACTCCTCACCGCCGTAACGCCCGCAGAAATCCGTTGCCCGCAAGGTATCCTGAAGCTTATGAGCGACCACCTTGAGCACCTGATCTCCAACAAGGTGTCCCAATGTATCATTGACTTTCTTGAAATGATCAATGTCCAGCATAATAAGGAAAAACGACTGGCCGGTTCGATCCGCCCTTTTTTTCTCAAGCTCCAGCAGTTCCATAAAGTGACGTCGGTTATATAGACCGGTTAATTCATCATGGATGGCCATCTCATGAATCACTTTCATGGCCTTTTCAAGCTCGGCATTAATTTTGTTGGTCTTTTCCATTTCCACCAGGAGCGCATCGTGGTTATATTCAGCGGTTCGCTTGGCCTCCTTGAGCTCGCCCCTTTGTCGGGCATAATTTTCTGAAAGATAAGCGATGAATATAGCCGATGGCAGGAAGCAGAAGGTAAAAAATATCTCGAGTCCGAATGAACCCCGCTGTCCAAGATGAAATATGGCGTAATATGAACCTACCATTTGGATGATGGTCGCGCTAATGACGATGACTATCGACTGGATAAAGCGGGAATTTGAAAGTAGAAAGACAAGAGCCATGAGGGCGAAGAACAGCGCCATAACCCGTATTTCCCGGAGCGTAAAAAACCAGATGGTATACATGACCAGCCAAACCGCGAACTGGCCGAAAAATGCAAAGTTTGTAAAACTGATTGTGATTGTTTTTTTCAGGCGAATGATGATTAAAAATAATATCGTAGCACCCAGGGTAGTTGAAGTAACGAACAGTATTTCAGAATAAGTCACGGAGGAGAAATTAAGAAGACGGGCAATGAATGTTGCAATCTGGGTTATGCTGTAGGCAACAAAAACAAATATGGTATATTTGGTCAGGATTTCCCTGCGGCGTTTGTTGTTATCAAAAAGAGAGCTCTTTTTCATAGTCACCTCGCAAGTTGATTTCATAAAGGGAAAGATTGTTTCAAGAAAAGGGGGTGTGATCCTATTTCTGACTTGCCTCCTGCTGTGAATACTCGGCCGGAACGACTTCTTTCCCTTTCCCGTTGATATAACCCCAGAGGCCGCCGAAAACTGCCCGATGTCCGTTCGGCAAAAAGCCGCAAACGGATAGTTCCCTTTTGTGTTTCAATAACTGCCATTAACTTGTTTTTTGTTTTAATCTCCTTCTAGGTACTGCACGTTATGAATTTCAAAGCGCGCTTGTCATAGTTATAATGTCGCTTCATCTCTGAAAGGTGTCACTAATCCCACTGCGCTGCGCTTCGGGGATAGTTCAACCAGCAAGCTTCAGTGCACTCCATTTCTGAAGCTTGGGTCTCACTTAAGTCTAGAGATTACGGTTTAATATGTCAAGATAAAAACAGTCTTGCAATTAAAGTTTCAATGCGCTAATTGGACAATCTCAATTTATTTTAAAGACTGATTTAGAGGAGAAATGTTTTTTTATGAACCAGATTAAAAGAGCGCTGATCAGCGTAACTGATAAAATGGGAATTGTGGAATTTGCTCAAAAATTATCTTCATTCGGCGTGGAAATACTCTCAACCGGCGGAACGGCGGCACAACTTCGAAACAGCGGCATCAAAGTAAAAGATGTCTCCGAATATACGGGTTTTCCGGAAATGATGGACGGACGGCTCAAAACCCTACATCCGAAGATTCACGGCGGCCTGCTCGCTCTGCGCAATAACCCGGAACATTTGAAATCGGTAAAAGAGCATGGCATTGACCTCATCGACATGGTCATCATCAATCTTTACCGTTTTGAAGATACAGTAGCCAAGGAAGGCACTACGCTGGAACACGCCATTGAAAATATTGATATCGGCGGCCCCACAATGCTGCGCGCGGCGGCCAAGAATCATCATTTCGTCACTGTTATCACCGACCCTGCAGATTACAATCCAATTCTGGAAGAAATGAAAAAAACCAGTGGTAAGGTATCGGAGGCCACTAATTTCCGTCTGGCAGTAAAAGTATTTCAAACAACCGCCCGTTATGATGGAGCCATCTCCAACTATTTAGGCGCAATAACACCGGAAGGGACTAAAAAGGAATTCCCCGATACCTTTACAGCTCAGTATTTTCTGGCCCAGAGTCTGCGTTACGGAGAAAATCCTCACCAGAAGGCCGCCTTCTATCGCGAAAATGATCCGGCACTGGCGGCCATATCCAACGCCAGACAGCTTCAGGGCAAAGAACTCTCTTACAACAACATCATGGACAGCGATGCCGCGTGGCTTTCGGTATCTGATTTTTCTCTTCCAGCTGCCGTTATCATCAAACATGCCAATCCCTGCGGCGCGGCGACAAGCGCAAGTGGCCTAGTGGATGCCTACAAAAAAGCTCTGGCTACCGACCCGGTTTCCGCCTTCGGCGGTATCGTCGCTTTCAACCGCCCTGTGGATAAGGCCACGGCGGAAGAACTGGCCAAAATATTTCTGGAAGTTATTATGGCACCGGCCTTTGATGCATCGGCCATCAATATCTTAAGCGCAAAGAAAAATGTCCGCCTGCTGGAAATATCCACCGCCTCAGGCAAGTATGTTTCCGGTTACGATTTCCGCCGTGTGGCCGGAGGCTTGCTTATTCAGGACCGCGACATTGCGCCCTTTGACATTCGTCAGGCAAAAGTTGTTACCAAAAGAAAACCTACCGAAGAAGAATACCAGGCGCTTGATTTCGCCTGGCGTGTGGTCAAGCATGTCAAATCCAATGCTATTGTTTACACGACCAAAGATCAGCTAGTTGGTGTCGGCGCCGGTCAAACCAGCCGGGTGGATTCCGTTAAAATCGCGAAGATGAAAGCGGTACTGCCGACCAAAGGTTGTGTGCTGGGATCGGATGCATTCTTCCCCTTTCGCGATGGTATCGATATGGCCGCGGAGGCCGGAATTACAGCAATCATTCAGCCGGGCGGTTCCGTGCGTGATGAAGAAACCATACAGGCGGCAGACGAACACGGCATCACCATGATCTTCACCGGTGTGAGACACTTCAAACACTGAAAGGAGCTTGCATGAAAGCAAAAAGTGCCCAAAAAAATGTGTTAATCAGTGTCGTGATGGGTAGTGATTCGGATTTACCCGTCATGATCGAGGCAACTAAAATCCTTGATGAGTTCGGCATCGGGTATGAGCTGATTTTAACTTCGGCGCATCGCACACCGCAGCGGACAACAAAGTTTGCCGCCTCAGCAGCGCAGCGCGGCGTTAAGGTAATTATCGTCGGAGCCGGCGCAGCCGCGCACCTGGCGGGTGTAATCGCCTCGCAGACCCCTCTACCGGTAATCGGCGTCCCAATTGACGCCACTTCCCTGCACGGACTTGATGCCCTGCTTTCTACCGTGCAAATGCCCGGCGGAATTCCGGTTGCCACTATGGCTATCGGTAAGGCTGGCGCCAAAAATGCCGCCTTGTTTGTCGTCCGCTTACTGGCCTTGGAAGACAAAAAAATAAAAATTGCGCTGTCTGCCTATATAGAGAAGATGGCCCGGAATGTGGAAAAAAAGCAGGAAACCATTTCATGCCGGAAATCCTGAAAGTCAGTGACGAAAACGCAGAAGACAGAATCCTTACTAGAGCCGTAGAAATTTTAGCTAGCGGCGACATTATTGCTTACCCAACGGAAACTTTTTACGGACTGGGCGCAGACGCCACCAATGAAGATGCAATCCAAAAGATTTTTGCCGTCAAAGGCAGAAATTTTAAAAATCCCATTTCACTGATAATTGGTCAAACAGATGATATTTACCCTCTTGTTCAAGATGTGCCGGAAACAGCAAAAAAGCTGATGGCCGCGTTTTGGCCCGGCGCGCTGACAATAGTCTTTTTAGCCGCGAATAATGTGTCACCTTTGCTCACGGCGGAAAGCGGCAAAATCGGCTTGCGCGTGTCGAGCCATCCCGGCGCACAGGGAATCGTTCAAAGGCTCAAAAGACCGCTCACCGCGACAAGTGCTAATTTAAGCGGCGCGCCTGAATGTGTAAGCGCGTCTGAGGTTGCCTCCCAACTCGGCAATAAAATTGACGCTATCATTGATCTGGGCGATACTCCGGGCGCTAAAGGTTCCACCATCATCGACGTGACCTGCACTCCTCCAGTCATCCTACGCGAGGGAGCAATTAGCAGAAAAACCATCGAGAAATACATTGATATTTAACTGGTGATGTTCACTGGATACAAAACTAATTCCAATTTTAAATCAAAGAAGGCGTTCGGCACCAATTGTCGTCAAAGTCGTCTTAATCAGACCAGGCGGTTCGTGAGCGAATACAATCATGAATGGTATATGCCCATTAGGTAATATCCTATCATTGGAATTATTGCGTCCTGACGGCTCTGCAAGTTTCCTTAAAATCTCTTCCTCCGATAGAGTCGTTAGCTCATCATCCGTCAGGATATTCCCGGCGAAACTCGCGCGCTCGCGTAAAACCACGGCATAGGCATCAACAATCTCGCCCTTAATTACTATGCGGGAAATGGAATAATCAGCCTGATTCACGGCTGTACCCTCCACAATGCGGATCTGGCCTATAACATAATTATTCAATATTCTTTGCTGGATATCTTGCAGTTTAACCTGTCCTGCAACTACTTCAGGCCGCGCCGGTTCCGGTGTACCAAAATACTTGTTCGCTATTTTGACAAAGCGCTCGCCATATTGTGGGAAAATTAAAAAATAGATTATAGCGGGAATGATTAGAATAACAAAAATAGACCAAACGGCTATCTTCCATGTTTTCCAGAAACCTTTCGAGTCAGCTGTTTTTTTTTGTTTAAGTTCCCCATCCCGGACTTTTAATAGCTCACCTGCCTTACCTCCTGCTGCAGCCGCGGTATCATCATTGCGGATATCATCTGAGCCCGGTTTGCCTATCTCCAATTCCATTGCCTTGTTATAATTATCTTTTTCCTCCATGACATTATCCAGAAATTGGATAACATCGGCATCTTTACCGGAAGTGCGCATTGCTTCATAAGGAACCTCTCCATTTCCCCTTGCGGGTCCGGCATCTTGCGCAAAAGCAGATGCCTTATTTATGGATGCTTCTACCGGCTGTTTTACCGCGAGCGGATTGTCCCTAAAGAAGACATGTTGACAGCGGCTACAACGCATCCAGACGCCATCTCCCTGCATCAGTGTATCATCAAAAGCATATTTTGTCCGGCATTGCCGGCAATTAATAATCATTTACTACCCTTTTCATTACTGCTTAATTACATATACTTCCGGCAAAGATCGATATTGTTCATTGAAATCCAGCCCATAACCGACCACAAAATCATCATCAATGGTGAAGCCCAAGTAATCAGCTTCAAACGATACTTTTCTTCTTTTACGCTTATCCAAAAAGGCGCAGACCTTAAGCGAACGGGGATTCCTTTCTTTAAGCCAATCTACAAGATATCGCAAGGTCAAGCCCGTATCAACTATATCTTCGACAATCAAAATATCCCGGCCACGAATGGAGGTTTCAATATCTTTAGTCATTACAACTTTGCCGAAACTTTCAGCCCCCGCACCGTAACTTGCAACGCGCACAAAATCGACTTTACAGGGAATATTCATCGCCCGAATCAGATCAGCCATAAAAATGAACGCGCCCTTAAGAATGCCGATGATAATCAGATCGCTCTCCGCATAATCTTTGGATATCTGATCGGCCATTTCCTGCACCCTCTTTTGAATTACCGCGCGAGAGAAAATTATTTCTTTGGACATTTCGCTCATTTAACGCATCCCCACAAATTTATTAATGTTGTATAATACTCAATATAAGCGTTGTCTGTCAATGAAAAATCAGAACTGGCTCCGATAGGCAGAAATAAAATTATCGATATTCGACCAGACTAATCTTTGGGCTGCCTCAATCTGGACCGCATTTTGAAAAGATGAAGAAAGGCTCAGGAAAATTGGATCGAGCACAGAAAGCTCCTTGCCAAATTTTGTATAGTCAATATAACTGATCATGTATTGCGATCCGTCAAAGTAATACTTCCCCAGCCGGTTAGCTTCCGGCGAACGAAAGGGCCAGGTAATTTTCCAATTGAAAAATTCCATGGCAATATTTTTTAAAGATTCATTATTGAATACCTCGGGCTTAAGCTCTTGGCCAATCCTATCGGCAATCAGACGAAAATAAGTCTTCACCAAATCAATATCTGTCAGACACAAACCGTAAAGATACCAGTCATCAATTATTTTTATCAGGATTTGAGATTGAGTCTGTGGGATAAAATGATGGCTGGGACAAATATGTCCGGCACAGATTTCCTGACCATAAAAAGAGCAGGCGCGTAAATCGATACCGGAATTTTGTTTGGGATGCAATAGACAACCAACTTTCTTTTCCTGTCCATCCAAAAAACCCAGGTATTCACAACAATAAATTACTTCGTATCTCATTGCAAAGTCTTCAACGGCAAATGTTTCCTTCGCGTAACTTTCCACATCGCCCGGATTTTTGACCACCTCACGAAAGCGTTTTGTGCGCGCGCGTAACCGCTGTTCAAGAGAAGATCTGGAACTATCCACGTAATTGTAAAGACCGCAACAAGCCCCGCAGGATTTGCCCGCGTCAGGCTGGCACAAAACGATTAAGTTTGATTCTGTTGTCACTTTACTTCCTTACTTTTTTTAGCATTATGAAGTATGGGAAATTCGATCGCGGTGTGCCGGTTGATGTTCTATTCGAAGACTATTGTCTTTGATCCATAAACCAGTATTTTGTTTTCCAGATGCAGACGCAAAGCCCTTGCCAGTACAACTCTTTCCAAATCTTTGCTCTTCGTCTGAATATCGGCAATAGTATCACGATGGCTGATTTTGATCACATCCTGCGCGATGATTGGTCCATCGTCGAGTTGCTGGGTCACATAGTGGCCTGTTGCCCCGATAATCTTCACACCACGGTCATAAGCCTGTTGATAAGGATTGCCGCCGGCAAATGCGGGCAAAAATGAATGATGGATATTAATTATCCTGTTGGCATAATATTCAAGAAATTTTCCGCTGAGAATTTGCATGTAACGCGCCAGAACAACCAGATCAATCTTCATCTCCCTAAGTAGCTCCAACTCTCGCTCTTCCTGCTGATCCTTATTTTTCTCCGTTATCGGGAAGTGAATAAATTTCAGCCCGAATTGTTCCACCAGATCACGGGCATCCGTATGATTACTGATTACCGCTTCAACTCCGGCCGCTAATTCCCCCATGTGCCGGCGCAGAATAAGATCGTGCAGACAATGCAGATGTTTAGAAACAAAAATTGCCATCCGCGGCGCATAATCGGTAAAATGCAAATCCCATTTCATATCATACTGTCTGGCCAAAGGTGCAAATACAGCGGGGATTTCTTCCCGGCTGAGCGCAAAACCGTTTAGTTCCCATTCAATACGCATAAAGAAGAACTTACCGCTTTTGGAAGTATGTTGATCAGCATGAATAATATTGCCGTTATTCTGAAAAATAAAATTAGATAACTTGGCAACAAGACCCTTCTGATCCGGACAAGATAAAAGTAAAACTGCGTTAGCTTCATCCATAATACGTCATCTTTCCTTAAGTATTTCAATCTTGCCGTTATTTATAAGAGGATTGGCGTTGCAGGTCAAGCTTAAAAATGTTAAGGACAACTCCTTTGAAAATAATATACAGGGTTAAACACTAATGGAATTACTAGAACAAATAGAGCTCGACAACGGATTGACGTTAAAAATTTTCAACTTATCCCGCGCTATAGCAACCAATACAGTGAAAGTGGAATTATCCATGCAAATCAAAATTAACTTGGAAAAGTCTTATTTTGAAAACGCTTACGACTATGACCAGGTAAAAAATATATTTGGTGAAGAACTCACTTACGACCACAAAGCGGAAAGAATTATTGTGCCTAAAGAAAATGAGGATGCCGTACGCGAAGAATTGATTAATACTTTCAAAAATAATTTACTCAATTATCTTTCCGCAGCTAATTTTTCACAAAAACTGGCGCTGGCCATGCTCCGGGATACCAAAAAGAATCCTTACAAATATCATCCTCACATCTATTCAGACGCGGAAGAATAACGAACAACAAATACATATCCTAATATTTTAAGTGACGGACAAGAACAAAGAACAAGTTCTTAATTTGAAGCAAACCGGAAAGTAAATTATGAGTAATAATGATTCAAATGATGCGACGGTCAAAACCGGACGGCTTGATAAAAAGCTCCAGACAATGGGCACACAAAACCAGCATGATGAACTTTTGCTCAGCGCCGAAAAACCCAGCCGCTACACCGGCGCGGAAGTAAATTCCATCCTCAAAGAAAAAGCTGATGTGCGTTTTGCGCTGGCCTTCCCGGATACTTATGAAGTCGGCATGTCTCATCTCGGTTTTCAGATTTTATATTCCATCCTCAACGAAATTCCCCACGTTGCCGCGGAAAGATGCTTTGCCGTCTGGCCGGATCGGGAAAGCCAGCTACGCGCCAGGAATTTGCCGCTGACTTCCCTGGAATCACAAACACCGCTGACAAATTTTGATATTGTTGGCTTCTCCCTCCAGTATGAACTTTCCTATACCAACATATTAAATATGCTGGATTTAGGAGGAATACCGCTTAAGCGCCATGAGCGAAAAGACAGCCATCCACTAATCATTGCCGGTGGACCCTGCTGTTTTAATCCGGCGCCGCTGGTTGATTTTATTGATGCCTTCGTCATTGGTGAAGGAGAAGAAGCTGCCGTTGAAATTACCGAGGCAATCCGTACCGGCAAAAAGCAAAAGCTATCCAGAACTGACCTGATAGAAAAACTGGCACAAATCCCCGGCATTTACGTCCCTGCTCATCACAAAAGAGATCAGATTATAAAAAAAAGAGACGTCATCGATCTTAATTTATGGCCTCATCCGCAAAAACCGGTTGTGCCAATAATGCAAACAATTCATGACCGCATCATTTTGGAAATAGCCCGCGGCTGCACCCGTGGCTGTCGATTTTGTCAGGCCGGAATGCTTTGGCGTCCATACCGTGAAAGAAACTCATCGTTACTTCTAGAAATGGCTGAAAAAGTACTGCAAGCAACCGGCCATGATGAAATATCGCTGTTGTCTTTGAGTTCCGGCGATTACAGCTGCATCGAACCTTTAATCAAAAATCTGATGAAACGGTATTGTGCAAGCAGGGTAGCATTGGCTCTGCCTTCATTGCGAGTCGAGTCACTTACCGGAACCTTAATTGATGAAATCAAAAAAACCCGCAAAACCAGTTTTACACTGGCGCCGGAAGCCGGAACCGACAGGATGCGTCAGATCATTAATAAAGGTAACACCGCCGAAGATTTGCTAGCAACGGTGGATAAAGTCTTTACCGCCGGCTGGAAATCAATAAAGCTTTATTTCATGCTGGGTCTGCCGGACGAGCAGCAGACGGATTTGGAAGGTATCATTGATCTGAGCAATCAGGCACTGCGGGCAGCTAAAAATCGGGGACAGCTAACGATCAGCCTATCCACCTTTGTTCCTAAGCCTCACACACCTTTCCAGTGGCAAAAGCAGCTTTCTGCCGATGAAACCTATGCCAGACAAAATTTTATCCGCCAGCGAATTAAAAAAAGAAATCTCACTGTTAAGTGGCATGATGCCCGGATGAGCCTGCTGGAAGGATTATTTTCCCGGGGTGATGAAAAAATTGGCACCCTTCTAGAAGCAGCTTATAATAAAGGCTGCCGCTTTGACGGCTGGGGCGAAATACTGCGTTTTGATCTCTGGCAGGAAGCAATCAATGAAGCTGGTATTGACCCGGAATATTATCTGCGGGAACGTGACACAAATGAAATACTGCCATGGGATAATATCGACTGCGGTGTGAGCCGGGAATTTCTTCTACAGGAAAGAAATAGATCGTCAGAATCGGTCGCCACTGAAGATTGCCGATATTCCAGTTGTCAAAACTGCGGAGTCTGCGATCTCACAACGACAAAAAATATTTTTTCAGAGGCTACACAACTCCCGAACATTGATACATCAATTACGGCAATACCTGTTACTGAGAATCATGAGAATACCGAAACGAATTTGCCGTCAAAAGTATATCGCCTTACCTTTACCAAACTTGACCGCACCCGTTTTTTATCCCACTTGGAACTATCCATGGCCTTGATTAGAGCTCTGCGGCGTAGCAGCATTGAGCTTTGTTATTCCGCTGGCTATCACCCGCATCCCAAAATCTCCTTTGCCATAGCCACTTCGGTGGGAATGGAAAGCAAACATGAGTATATGGATATCACCGCCCGGGAGTATTCAGGCAATTTGGATACGTTGACCAACGAAATCAATTCCGCTCTGCCTCATGGTATTGATGTATTAGATATCAGGATGCTTTCTTATAGTGCCAAAAACCTTGCGCAATCATTGCGGGGATTTATATACGAACTACATCTGCCCGCTGATATTGATACTGATCGTCTGGTCACAATTAAAGAAAACATGGAGAAATTTCTGGTAGCTCCCTCATTTAACATCCAGAGACTTTCTAAAGGCAAAACCATTACTAAGGATATTAGACCCTTTATAGAAAGCATGTCTCTTGATACCGTCAGTAAAAAAGTGGATTTAACAGTGCGCCACGCGCAGTCAGGTTCAGCGCGCCCTGTCGATATTATCACGAATATTCTGGGATACAATACAGACCAACTCGGTCAAATCAAAGTGGTTAAAATAGAAACCATTCTGGACTAACTTCAGTTGCCTTACTGCTGCGCAATTCGTCGTAGAGTTGCATAATGGTATTCACATATACCTGGCTGTGGTTATAACTCCATATAGCCTTTCGCTTTGTCTCCAGAGAAGCGTCTTCTGACCAACCCAAGCTTTGGAGATAATGGCCAATGCTTGCTTTGGCATCCGCCATATTAAATGGATTGCATATACCGTCTTCGTCTCCGTCAATTCCATACGTCCTAAAAGTAGAGGGGGTGAACTGTGCCGGCCCAATTGCCCCGGCAAATGATCCCATTATACTCAGTGGGTCTATTTTCAATTCAGTGGCAATATAAACCAGATGATAAAGCTCATCCAATGCCCACTGCGCCTTGATTTGAGCCCTTTTGATTGTGTCTTCGTCATTGAGCTGCGGATATTCACCGGCATATTTTTTTTGTATCTGGCCTAGGTAATCAGGATCGAGCAGAGAAGCCAGGTTGATGTATGCGGTGACAACATTATAACGCATGGGATAGTTACCCAGTTTTGATTCTACAACGAGAATTGCTGTAATGATCTGAGGAGATGTGCCAAAACGCTTCTCCAAAGAAGATAATGATTCTTTATTCTCTTTGATAAAATTTCTGCCCATTTTGATGCTTTTTGGATCGATACACATAATCTCTGGCTGTTTTTCTGTCCCCTGTGGGTTGGAATAAAAAAGGTTTTTGATAACTATATCCGGCTGGATAGATATTCGCGAATCATTGATCATGCTGTGCACCTGGGATTTATCCATGCCCTTATCCACCAGACGGTCTTCGATAAACTGCCTCGATAACTCACCTCCAGCCCATAATTTTACAGGGAATAATAGTAAAATCATCATGATTAAATAATATGTAATTGTTCTTTTCAAACCCCAGCCTCCCGATAGAATAGTATCACACCCAATTAATTCCACGCTCTCTTTAAAAGTTATATCATTTCGATTTCAAAGTATAACGCGACAGCGAGGAGGAGGCGCCGAAAACGTATTGTACATACGTTGAAGAAGCCGACGACGACGCTAACAAAGTTAGCCAAAGAAAGCGAATTGATATTATATTACAATCTCCAAGCTATATAAGCAAGATGCTTTCATCCAAAGCGTCTGTATTTTTCTTAATTTAATCCTAATCAAAACTGGCAAATATAATTCGTCAAAATAAAAATAATACCTTAAAGATTTATTACGCCTATAAATTGAAGCTATCCACGGCGAGACGCGGAAAATCTTCGATTCTTAAGGTTTGATATTATTAAGTATTCGCTCACCCCCCCCCCCCCACAAGCTACGGGTAATGCACTTGCTACAGAATTCAATATATTAGCAGCATATTATCTTATGATTAAAAAATGTTGACTGGACGACTAAATTTTATTGACAAACAGATACAAATTATCTATAAGCTCCAACGTTAACTCCAAATTTAAGGATAAGTGTATGTACGCAGTAATAAAAACAGGATCAAAACAGCACAAGGTTTCAGAAGGTGATGTTTTATCCGTAGAGAAGCTGGTTGGTGAAAAAGGTGCAGAAGTGGTATTCAGCGAAGTTCTGATGGTCTCTGATGATAAAGGTGTCAAGGTCGGTAAGCCTTTTGTGGAAGGTGCCAAAGTCGTAGGTGAAATTATCACACAAAAGAAAGGCCCGAAGCTTATCTCTTACCACATGATCCGCCGCAAGGGATTCCATAAAAAGACCGGGCATCGCCAGAATTTAACCAGTATGAAAATAAAAAAGATTTCGATATAGGCGGAGGAAGTCATGGCACATAAAAAAGGTCAAGGAAGCTCCCGCAACGGCAGAGATAGTAATTCCCAAAGGCGTGGCGTCAAGGTATTTGGCGGTCAGACAATTCACGCGGGATCGATTATCGTGCGGCAGGTAGGAACAAAAATTCACCCGGGCAATAATGTGGGCATGGGTAAAGATTACACTCTTTTTTCCCTGATTAACGGCGTTGTAAAATATGAAAGGCTTGATAAAACGAGGAAAAAAGTAAGCGTTTATACTGCATAATGATGACAGGAAAAATATTTTAATTCTAAAGGCGCTTAATTTCAAGCGCCTTTTTTAGTGAGACTCAAATTTCAGGAGCATAGTGAACTGAATTTTGTTAGTCTCACTTATCCCCGTAGCGAAGCGTAGGGGATTAATGACACCATTACAAACGGGATCATGGGCAATATTCATGAAATTTGTTGATGAAGCAAAAATTTACATTAAAGCCGGTCATGGTGGCCGCGGTTGCGTAAGTTTCCGGCGGGAAAAGTTTGTGCCGCGTGGTGGGCCGGATGGCGGTGATGGCGGAAAAGGAGGCGATGTAATCTTTCGCGCCGCAAAAAGCCATCACACTCTATTGGATTTAAAATATCAGCAGCACCAGATTGCCAAAAACGGCGGTCACGGTTCAGGTAACCATCGCACCGGTAGAAGCGCGGAGGATCTGGAAGTGATCGTACCGGTGGGAACGATTTTTAAAGATTTTGAAACTGGTGAAATCCTCGCAGATTTATCGGGGATCAACCAAACTTTTATTGCCGCGCGCGGCGGCATCGGCGGCAAGGGCAATGCTCATTTCACCACATCCACCCATCAGACACCTCGTTTTGCTCAGGACGGCATGGAAGGAGACGAGCTCTGCCTTATACTTGAACTTAAGCTGCTGGCCGATGTAGGCATTGTCGGCTTTCCCAATGCCGGAAAATCAACTTTTATTTCCCGTGTATCCGCGGCCAAACCTAAAATTGCCGATTATCCTTTTACCACATTGACGCCGCACCTGGGTGTTGTAAAATACGCTGACAGTAAAAGCTTTGTTCTGGCCGATATACCCGGGCTTATCTCCGGCGCGCATGAAGGTTTGGGTATGGGCATCCAATTTTTGAAGCATGTGGAAAGAACATCAGTGCTGCTCCACCTTATCGATATTTCCGAAGAACCCAATACCAATGCCTGGTCTAACTTTACCGCAATCAATAAGGAGTTGGCTCATTACAATCCGCAAATGCTGGAAAAGAAGCAAATCGTCGCTTTGAACAAGATTGATCTTCCCTTTGTTCAAGAGCGGGTAAAAAAAGAAGTTGCGCTATTCAAAAAAAAAGGGATAATACTGCATCCTTTTTCCGCAGTTACCGGTGAAGGAACAAAGGAAATATTAAAAAAAATCATCACCATACTAAATCAGGCGGAAAACGAAACAAGCAATGAATGATATTCGTCAGCAAACCATTGCACACGTAAAAAAAATCCTCATCAAAGTAGGTTCAGCAGTGCTCACCGGCGCTGAAGGCCTTGATGTGAAAATCATTGATGCCCTTGTACAGGAGATGTCTGATCTTGCTCATAAAGGCTATTCCATAGTGCTGGTTACTTCCGGCGCGATTGTTTCGGGTAAACATCGTCTGAACATTACCGGCAAGCTCAAGAGTATCCCCGAAAAACAGGCTGCCGCAGCTATCGGCCAGGGAAGGTTGATGCGCGTTTACTCCAAAGCGTTCGAAAAAAAAGGGCTTTACGTTGCCCAGATACTTCTGACTCTCTCTGATCTGACCGACCGACAAAGATATCTGAATATCCGTAACACTCTTTCCACTCTATTGGAGTGGGGCGTTACGCCTATTATCAATGAAAATGACAGTGTGGCGGTAGATGAGATCAAGTTCGGCGACAATGATAATCTCGCCGCGATGATCGCCAATATCGTGGAAGCTGATATATTCATCAATCTGACCAGTACTGCCGGGCTTTACGACTGCAATCCGGCAGATTCAAAAAAAGCCAAACTCATCGGGCTGGTGCCTGAGATTACCAGCGAGATTGAAGCCATGGCATCGGCAGAAACTTCCTCGGTTGGAACAGGAGGCATGAAAAGCAAAATACTTGCCGCCAAAAAAGTTACTGCCATAGGCATCCCCTGTATTATCGCTCCGGGAAAAAGAAAAAATGTTCTGACAGATATTCTGGCTGGCCTTGAAATCGGAACTCTCTTCCTGCCGATGGCCGATCGTTTAAACAGCAAGAAATACTGGATTGCCTTTACCCTGCGTTCCCGGGGTAGATTGATAATCGACAATGGAGCGAAAAAAGCATTGCTGGATAAAGGTAAAAGTCTGCTACCATCGGGAATCATTGATGTGGAAGGAGATTTTGAACTGGGTGATCCGGTTAGCTGTGTCGATAGTGAAAGCATACCACTAGCTAAAGGCCTGGTTAATTTCAGTTCAACAGAGATCCGCAAGATTATGGGTTTAAAGACATCCCAAATTTATCAGGTTTTGGGACATAAAGATTACGACGAAATCATCCACCGCGACAATTTGGCCATTACCAAAGGAACAAAAAAATAAAGTCATAATTCAATTTAGCATTGATATTCGCCAAACAATAGTTTAAAAATAACATAGAATAATCAACAGGAGGAGGATATAATATGGCATTAATCGTACTAGTAGTGATTATTGTTTTTGTCGCGTTCTATTTTACAAGTATTTATAACAAACTTATTGCGCTGCGCAACCTTTACATGAACTCCTATGCCCAAATTGATGTTCAATTAAAACGCCGTTACGATCTTATTCCCAACCTGGTAGAAAGCACTAAAGGCTATCTGGCACATGAACGAAATACATTAGAGGCAGTCACCAAAGCGCGTAACTCGGCTTTTGACGCCAGTAAGCTTGCCGCCGCTAATCCCGGCAACGCGGCAGCAATGACCGGCCTGACTCAAGCGGAAGGAGTATTAAGCTCTGCTTTAGGCAAGCTCCTTGCCGTAGTGGAATCATATCCCAATTTAAAAGCTAATGAGACAATCAGCCAGCTTATGGAAGAATTGACTTCCACCGAAAACAAAATAAGCTTTGCCCGTCAGGCTTACAATGATTTCGTGGCCGAATACAATATAAAACGCGAGCAATTCCCCAATAATATAATCGCGATCTCCTTCAACTTTGATCCCGCCAAACTTCTGGAAGCGGTAGAAAAGGCTGAAGAGCGAATAGCACCTAAAGTATCCTTTACCTGATTTGCTGATGGATAATACTATTTCTAAATCAGAGATGATATCAAGGCGGCAAGGAGGAGGCTCCGGAAGCGTATATTTTAATGCGTTGAGGAAGCCGACGACGAGGCCGACAAAGATAGCGCTTTAATTTAGAATTGGAATAATATACGGTTGATATCTGAAGATGGCCATTAGCCGCTCCACAAATTTTTTTCAAAGACAAGCCCAAGCCCGTAGCAGTTGCCAAAAACTGGTTATTCTGTTTACCGTCGCAGTATTCCTTATTATTGTCGCCCTGTATTTTGCTTTTCGATTAATCTGGTTTATCTATTTGTTTTCCGAAAGTATCAGCGCCAATACCGCGAAATCACATTATTACTTTGGAAAACTGCATACTTTTTCTTTCTGGGATCCACCGTTGTTTTTCTTCATCGCGTCAGTAGTTACACTATTCATCCTTATTGCCAGCCTGATAAAAATGAACACTCTCCAAAAGGGCGGTGGTGCGGTGGCTGAAATGCTTGGCGGCAGACTGATCCCCAAGACAAGCAATGATCCTGCCCAACGTCAGCTACTCAACGTGGTGGAAGAAATGGCTATTGCCTCGGGCATCCACGTTCCACAGGTCTTTGTTTTGAACGAAGAAAACAGTATCAACGCTTTTGCTGCCGGACTATCGCTCAATGACTCCGCCGTCGCGGTTACCCGTGGAGCGCTCGAGCAGCTTTCCCGTGATGAATTGCAGGGGGTAATCGCCCATGAATTCAGCCATATCCTGAATGGAGATACGCGTCTTAATATCCAATTGATTGGTATAATCTATGGCATTCTCATCATCGGAATCATCGGTGGTCAAATCCTGGAACATTATCGCATCTCTGCAAGATATGTCATTGTCTTTATTGGCGGTATATTGCTGGCGATTATTGGTTATGCCGGATCATTCATGGGCCGGTTAATTCAGAGCGCCGTTTGCCGTCAGAGGGAACTATTAGCCGATGCTTCTGCGGTGCAGTTTACCCGCAATCCCCCTGGGCTGGCCAATGCCTTGAAGAAAATCGGCGGTTATACTTTTGGCTCACGGATTCAATCGGTAGCAGCCAAACAGGCAAGTCACCTGTTTTTTGGCGAAAGCCACGGAATTGGACTCTTTAGCGGCTTTTTAGCAACGCACCCGCCCCTTGAAGAGCGTATCCGGCTGCTAGAACCTACCTTTGACGGAAAATTCACCAAAATAAAGGCGGCAGAACCACTCGCAGCAACCCCATTGGTAGCGACAAAACCCACGGATATCGTAAATCGAGTCGGCAATCCCAGTAAAGATGATTTCGGACACAGCCTGGCTCTTTTGGCTCTGATTCCCGGCCAAATCCGGCAAGCGCTGAATACTCCTCAGGGGGCGGCGTCCGTAATCTGCGCGCTTCTTCTGAGTAATGATTGTAATGAAAGGGCCACACAACTCAATGCTTTGCAACGGGCTATGGTATTGCATGGTAATATTGAAGAGACAACACGTTTCTGTGACCTCATTACCAATCTGCCACAGGATATTCGCCTGCCGCTCATTGAATTAGCGATGCCGTCTTTGCGCTCTTTAACCGGGATGGAAAAAAGAAACTTTTTAATGGTTATTAATGCTCTAATTATGGCTGATAATAAAGTAACCTTCTTTGAATTCACTGTCCAGTGGATGCTAAATAAATTATTAAGCGATGCGGAAGACATTTCCAGTAAAGTCACCTTTTTCTCTTATGCACCTGTAGGTCTGGATATTTTGATAATTCTGAGAGCATTGGCCTGTGCCGGAAATATCGGAGATGAGGAAAAAGCACGCCAGGCATTTATTGCCGGTGTGGAGAGGATTCCTGAACTTGCCGGTAAAAAACCGGATTTCTCTTATGAAGAAAATATAGCGTTTTTAAAAGTAAGCAACGCTCTTAAGCAATTGAACTATGCGTCATTTAAAATAAAGCAATCCGTAATTGACGCCTGCGCCCACTGCGCTTTTGCCGATAAAACCATCACAGCTAATGAAGCCGAACTTCTGCGCGTTGTCTCTCTGGCAATGAATTGCCCGCTGCCACCGTTTGTTCCTCAACCATTGGCACAAAATTAATCACAATTATAATTTAAAAGATGGGGCATTACCCGACAACGTATCCCTTCTTGTCTGTGATTATGCCTTCCCTGGATAGTAATTCTTTTTTCATTTTTAAGCCACCCCCGAAACCGCCAAGCGTTCCATCAGACCGGATAACTCGATGGCAGGGAATGATCAGTGGAAAAGGATTATTCGCCAGCGCCGTGCCGACGGCACGCGCGGCGCGCGGCGCACCTATTTTAGCAGCCAATCCGGAATAATTGGTAAATTTTCCGTAAGGTATTTTGCAGGTCTCCTTTAAAACTTTTGTCGCGAACCCGGAGAGATTTTTCAAATTCAAGACGGAGAGATCAAATATAATTTTCTTTCCCGTATAAAATCCCGCAATTTGCGTTGTGATCTTGCCGGGTATCTTTTGCTTTTTTTCAATTACATCAGGAAACTCTTTTTTAATATCAGCGATAAGCTTGGCCTTCCCGCAAGGCAGGAAGATGCGCTCTATTTGCGGTTTGCTGCCTTTATACTGCCAAACAATCCCCAGGCTTTCTTTAGATACATTGACAATTTGATAGAACATTTTTTATCACCTCTTATTTTTTTGGATTTTCAATAACAAAGGAATTAAATTATAAAAGATGATCGATCAGAATTTTCACACCGATTGCAATTAAAACGACGCCACCAAAGATTTCCACTTTTTTACCAAAAACTTTCGCCAGTACTTTGCCAAATATCATACCAATCATGGTCATCAAAAAACAAACTATACCGATAATAACTGAGGGGAATAATATCGGCATTTTTAATATAGAAAAGCTGAAACCAACAGCCAGAGCATCAATACTAGTGGCAATCGAAAGCAAAAGCAGTGGCAAACCGCTCGTCTGATCGGCTTTTTCTTCTTCACTTTCATTCTTGCATCCCTCCCAGATCATTTTGCCGCCGACATAAGCCAGGAGAGCAAAGGCTATCCAGTGATCGTAATTGGCAATAATTCCAACGACGGTTAAACCGGCCAGCCAGCCGATAATGGGCATGGCAAACTGAAATAGTCCAAAGGCCGCTGCCAGTCGCAGCGCCGGAGCCCACGATCTTTTTGTGCTTGCAGCTCCAATGCCTATTGCCACTGAAAAAGCATCAATGCCAAGACCGACAGCCACAAAAACAATTGTTATCAAATCCATAATGACAAACCAGTATAAATTTTCTCAGCCAGTTCTTTACCAATTCCCGGCACCTTTTGCAATTCTTCAAGAGTGGCATTTTTAACTTGGAGGGCCGAACCAAAATGCACAAGCAACATTTTCTTCCGCGACTTCCCGATATCGGGAATTTCATCAAGGATAGAGCGCAGATCATCATTTTGCTTAAATTGATGATGATAACTCAATGCAAAGCGATGAGCTTCATCCCGCACAAGCTTAAGCATCCGTAAAGCCTGCGGCCAGGCGGAAATATAAATGGCGTCCTTGCGCCGTGGCAGATAAACTCGATCCTCCGATTTGCGGTCTTTCTTTTTGATAATGCCACTGCTGGAAATAATCGTGCGCTCTTCTTTGGCCAAACCAATGACATCCAGCTTTACCTTTAAATCCTTCAACACAGAAAGCGCGACATTGAGCTGGCCTTTGCCGCCATCAACAACAACTAAATCCGGTAAATTTTCGTTATGGGCAAACCGCCGCGAAAGGACTTCATACATCATGGCATAATCATCCGATTCAGATACTGTTTTGATCCGAAAGCGGCGGTAGCTTGACTTATCCGGCTCCCCATCTTGTAATACCACCATGGAACCAACCGCATGCTTGCCACTGATATTGGAAATATCGTAACACTCAATTCTGCGCGGCAGTTTTGCCAGAGATAACTTTTCCTGAAGAATTTCCATGGCGGTTGTCTTTTGTTCTTCCTTCCTTTGCCCGGATTCCCAAAGGCTGCGGGCATTGGCAACGGCCATATCCAGCAGGGCATTTTTAGTGCCCCGAGCAGGAATGGTCAGCACAACCTTCTTCCCTTTCTTATCTATCAACCATTCGGTAATAACTATCTGGTCCGGCAAAGGACAGGGGATAATAATTTCATCCGGGATATTCGCGCCACCATCATAATATTGTGTCAGACAGGATGAAATAATTTCGGCCAATTCCGTTTTCATTTTCACCGGCATGAATGATTTGTTACCCAGAAGCTTTCCCCCACGCACAAATAAAATACAAAGTTGATAAACATCATTATGGACATAAACACCAAAAACATCCTGATCCTGATGGCCGGCCCAATCCACATTTTGCTTCTCCAGCGCGTTTTCCAGAGCGCCGATGCGGTCACGCAGGCGCGCTGCTTCTTCGTAGTTTAAATTTTGCGCCGCCTCATCCATTTGCGCCTTGATTTCGGTAATGAGCGATCGTCTGCGCCCCTGCAAAAAGGAGACGGTGTTTTCGACTAACTTCCGGTAAGCATCTTCGGCAATCAATCCGTTGCAGGGAGCAAAGCAGCGGCCGATCTGATATTCCAGGCAAGGACGGCCGCGCAACTTGAAATCGCGGTTACGGCAGCTTCGCAAAGGAAACACATGCTGCACAAAACGCATGGTTTCTTTTGCCGCTAACCCGGACGGATAGGGGCCGAAATACAAAGCGGCATTATTAAGTCTCTTGCGGATAAGCTGCAAACGAGGAAATTTCTCCGCCGGATCGATGGTTAAATGATAGTAGGTTTTATCATCGCGCAAAATAACATTATAGCGCGGGTGGTGCCGCTTGATTAAGTTGTTCTCTAAAATCAGCGCTTCTTTTTCGGTGGCGGTCGTGATGAATTCGATATCTTTTACCCGCGACATCAGAAACGGCGCCATCGGCCGCGTGTCTTTGCCGGTGAAATATGAACCAATACGGCTTTTCAAATCATTGGCTTTGCCGATGTAAATGATTTTCCCCTGGGCATCCTTCATCAAATATACGCCGGGACAGCGCGGCGCAGAGATCATTCTTTCTTTTAAATTATTATTTTCTTCCATAGATTCACTATAAATATTGCTGCTGTTTATAATTGATTTACAGATATTGTTCAATCAAGTTCTTACTTAGTGGTTGCTCTGTGAAAATAGAAAAAGAAGTGCTGTTGCACCTCTTTTTTAGTAACCATTTTAGCTTTGCTTATTTTCAATAAACAAAGAAGATGCCATGCTTTGATAACTGCATGGCATCTTCTTACCCTGACTTACTTCTTGATTGTATACTCGACAGAGGCTTCAACTCTACGGTTTTTCATTCTTCCTTCTTTTGTTGAATTGTCAGCTTGCGCCGCCAAATGACCACATCAAACCAAGTTTAAATCCTTTAAAGGTAATGCCAGCAGTCGTGTCGTCGACGACTGGAAAAAGTTGCACGTCTTTTTTGCCTAAATCGTAGTAAGAATATTCCGCGCGGGCCATTAAATTATTGGTGATGGCAAATTCAAGACCGATACTAGGTGTCCAACCGACATACGTTTTTGTATCGCTATAATCTATGCCTGTTCCTAAATTTTTTTCGGAAATTTCAGCGCGTCCATAAGCTACACCAAGCCCCACGTAGGGAAGAAAGCGCCAAACGGCATAACCTGCACGGACACGGGTGGACCCGACCCAACTAACATTGCTAGTGGCCAACCAAGTTGGGTTGGGGCAACTTGTTGAACCGGAGATTTTGCCGTAGTTGATATCCGTTTCAACACCGACAACGACATTTACCGGGAATTGATAATTGTAGCCGGCAAAAAGACCACCCGTCCAACCATTAATGGTGTGGTCAGCACGCGAACCGACATTGGTATATAACCAGTCTGTGTCGCCGTGGGCATACATCCCCTGTAAACCTGCATAAAAACCTGTCCAGTTTCTAGTATTTGCGGAATCAGCAAACGCGCTCGTCGAAGTTAAAAATAAAACCATGAACACCACTGCAAAAAATATTCGTTTCATTTGTTTTCCCTCCGATTTTATTTGCCTTGCGGCAGTTAATGATTTACTGATAACTAAACTTTAGATAAGTGTTGTTTTAATAGCATATAATCGGTTAACAATTCAATACAAATATTTTGCTGCTTCCAACCTGCAAGGAATAAAAAACTTTAGAATTATCCCATTTCAATCAGAATCTTATTTAACTCTTTTATTTCATCGCGCAGGCTGGCGGCTTTTTCAAATTCCAGATCCCTGGCCGCCTGTTTCATTTCCGTTGTAAGTTTTTTGATCAATACCGGCAAATCCTCTTCCTTAGCTGGTATTATTTTGCCTTTAGCATCCACCGGCACGGTCATATAATCGGCTTCGTAAATTGAACCCAGAATATTACTGATCGACTTTTTAATGGATTCGGGCGTGATATTGTTTTCTTCATTATATTTGCGCTGAATGATGCGGCGACGCTTGGTCTCATCAAGACAGGCCTGAATGGACTTGGTGATTTTATCCGCATACATGATGACTTTGCCGCTCACATGGCGTGCGGCGCGACCGCTGGTCTGAATGAGCGAGCACTCCGAACGCAAAAAGCCCTCCTTGTCCGCATCGAGAATTGCCACCAGCGACACTTCCGGAATATCCAATCCTTCCCGCAAAAGATTCACGCCGATTAGCACATCAAATTCACCCAGGCGCAAATCGCGGATTATACTAACCCGTTCCAAAGTATGAATGTCGGAATGCAGATAACGCACACGGATATCCAAGCCGCTGTAATAGTCTGTTAAATTTTCGGCCATGCGTTTGGTAAGCGTTGTGACAAGCACCCTTTCCTCTTTTTTAACACGCAAGCGTATTTCTTCGAGCAGATCATCCACCTGATGCAGTGCCGGTTTGATTTCAATTTCCGGATCCATCAGTCCCGTCGGACGAATAATTTGTTCCACCCGCACTCCATGCGCCTTTTCCATTTCATATACAGCCGGGGTTGCCGAAATATATAGTCTCTGGTTGGCCAATGCCTCATATTCATCAAAACGCAAAGGACGGTTGTCGAGTGCCGAGGGCAGCCGGAAACCATACTTCACCAGCGTTTCCTTGCGCGACCTATCGCCTCGAGACATGCCACCCAACTGCGGAAGAGTGGCATGGCTCTCATCAATAATAATCAGAGCGTTTTGAGGCAGATATTCCATGAGCGTTGGTGGCGGCTCACCTGGCTTGCGATTGGTTAGATGGCGGGAATAATTCTCAATGCCCTGGCAGTAACCCATTTCTTCCATCATCTCCAGATCGAAATTGGTGCGCTGCTCCAGGCGCTGCGCCTCTACTAACTTATTTTGTTCTTTATATTCGGCAAGTGTCAAAGCCAGTTCCGCGCGAATATCGGCCGTTGCTCTTTTGAGATTGTCGCGGGTGGTAACATAGTGTCTGCCGGGATAAACGGCTGTTCTATTAACCGTGCTTATTTTCTTGCCCCTGAGCGGATCAATCAATGTCATGGATTCGATGGTATCGCCGAAGAATTCCACTCGCAGCGCCTGCTCGTCTTCGTAAGGAGGAAATATTTCCACCACGTCACCGCGCACGCGAAACGTTCCTCGATGGAAATCAATGTCATTGCGTTCATACTGAATTTCCACCAGCCGGTGCAAAAGTTCTTCCCGCGGAAAATCTTTGCCCACTTCCAGTTGAACGATCATCCCTAAATAGGCGTCTGGTGATCCCAAACCGTAAATACAGGAAACACTTGCCACAATGATGACATCGCGGCGGGTCAAAAGCGAATGGGTTGCCGAATGACGCAGCTTATCAATTTCCTCATTGATCGCCGAATCTTTTTCAATATAAGTGTCGGTAGTCGGCAGATAGGCTTCCGGCTGGTAATAGTCATAATAGCTGACAAAGTATTCCACAGCATTATCGGGAAACAGGCCTTTAAATTCTTCATACAATTGAGCGGCCAGAGTTTTGTTATGGGCGATGATCAGGGCCGGACGCTGGACGCGTTCTATAACATTAGCAATAGTAAATGTTTTACCCGATCCCGTGACACCCAGAAGCACCTGATGCTCTTTACCCGTATCCAGGCCTCGGGTTAATTCGATTATCGCCTGCGGCTGATCTCCCGCCGGAACAAAATCCGTTATCATTGAAAATTTTTCCATACTCGTCCTACTAAGTTGTCAATGACACCTTTCTGTTTTGATTCTATATTGTCATTACTTCTTTTTTCTGTGGGGCTGTTCAAAAATGTCCAGATGCAAGGCGCGCAAGACCTGGGTCGTGAGGCGTACATTTACGTACGTTGAACGACACAGGACGTAGCGCAACGCCGCAGACCATGGTGCCCTTTAGGGTATGGGCGTTTTGTAAAGCCATTCGGCTTTTTCCGGTAAGGAATATTATTATTCATTATTGCGCCTCCCTGCGGGAATGCGCCCCCCGGTCAACAGCCTTTACAAAAACAATACCGGTTCCCTAAGTATCGCCTCCCGCGCTTTATAAGCGCAGGCGGCGGCCTCCGGATGTGTATCCTTGAGAGCCGCTATTTGCCGCAGATTATCTGCTGTGCGCAATACCAGTGATGCCATATCACCTTCAGCAATTCCCGTGAACTTGATGACAGACTCCCAACTTCTGCCCTGCGCCCAGTAGTACATAGCAACACCCGCGGAGGGATGAAGTTTTGCCGTGGTAAATCCCGCCGTTTCCAACCGATGCGATAGCGGCCGTACTGCAAGCACAATCTTCTTCAACGCTTGTGTCAGTTTCGGCGGAAAGTCCTTCACAGTCAGTTTTATTTCATCATCACGATCATACGCAAAAACGGCGACAACCGCGGCAAGAATTTTTTCATTGTCTTCAGGAAAAGCATTCTCGCGCAGACACTGCGCCACAAGCAGTGGATGGTCAAGACGCAATTTTGCCGCCCAATAACCATCCGGGGTAAGCCTCCCCACGTGATCAACAAATCCTTCCTTTTGTAATATTTTCAGATGACGTTGAAAATCCGCCCACAGAGAACTGGCCGCTGAGGTTGAAACGCTTTGCTGCCCTTTGCTTTGCTGATACGCGGCAAACGACCGTTCAAATATCGCCCGGACATTAGCAGGGCTCTGGGATAAGAGTAAATTTAGAACCATGGCAAAATCATTTTTCAACTGGCTTAAAATATCTTCCGGAGCGCGAAACAACAAACGGCGTATATGATTTAAATCCATAAACCTGCCGCTGATGGCCAACATGAAGCCAATATTATCCTGCCCCCGGCGGCCTGCTCTTCCCGTCATTTGCCGGAATTCCGTTGCCGTAAGAGGATTAAAGTCATGCCCGTTAAACAAATCGGAATTAAACAAGGCAATTGTTCGCGCCGGAAAATTCACGCCCGCGGCAATAGTCGATGTAGCAAAAATCACCCGCAGATGCCCCTGATTCATCATTTCTTCCACCAGCAGCTTCCAGGCCGGCAACTGCCCGCCGTGATGAGCGGCCAGGCCTGCCGATCGTAATGCTTTTAATTGCCGATGGCTGCTCAAAGACGGAAAACGTTCCAGCAACTCATACAGGTAATCATCAAATTCTACAGAGTTTGTAAGCGGCGTAAGTGACGACCGTACTGTCAGAGCTACATCGCATTCCGCGCGTGATTTCAAAAAGAAGATGGCCGGCAGAAGATTGAATCTTTCCAGAATGCGAATAATGCCGCCGTAATCGGGCATCTGCCTGCCCCGGAAACGCCTTTCGTTATCTTTTCTTATATAATCGGCCACGGGCCCAGACACTTTTTTCCCTTCTAAGAAAGGAAACACGCAGCCGGAAGGATGCAAGAACAGAGGATGGAGCGGCACGGGACGTTTTTCTTCCTTGATTACAACACAGGGCTTTTTTCTGATCGTTTCGAGCCACCTGGCAATCTCTTCACCATTGCCGATTGTCGCTGATAAAAGCAAAAGATTAACGCGCACCGGCAGGTAAATCATGATTTCTTCCCAGACTACCCCACGGTCCATATCGCCTAAAAAATGCGCCTCATCCAGAATAACCAAATCACAATTCAGGTCAAAAGCATGATGCATAGCGTCATAGAGCTGGTTACGCAATATTTCCGTTGTACCGACAATAATCGGCGCTTCAGTATTTTCTTTTGTATCGCCCGTGATGATGCCTACATTCTCCGGATCGAAATGCAGGCCGAACTCCACCCATTTGGAATTGGAAAGAGCTTTCAGCGGTGAGGCATACCAGGCACGTCCTCCCCTTTCTATCACCGATAAAATAGCTTCCCGCGCAATCCAGGTTTTGCCGGAGCCGGTGGGAGCAATTACCAGACAATCTGTTTGTTTAATTGCCGCAAGCGCCTTGAGCTGAAAATCATCGGGCACAAAAGGCGCCGGATGAGGTTTGCCTATTTGCGCCAGCACGCTTTTCAGCGCCGGGGAAACTTCTGGCTTTAAATACACAGGGGTATCTTTTCGTTTTTGTTTTCGGCCTGCAAAGGCGCTCTTATGTCTGAATACTTTATTTTTTCCGGGAGTTTTTTCCTGCATTATAAATAAGTTGTAGCACAAACCGGATTAATGGTAAAGCATGCACCTGATTATGATAAACAAAGAAAAAATATTCTGGGGCTGGTATATTGTCGCCGGCTCTTTTTTTGTAATGGCCATTAATTATGGCTCTCGCTACTGCTTTGGCGTTTTTGTCATACCTTTAGCTTTGGAACATGGCTGGTCACGTTCGGTTATTTCCATGGCCGCGACGATCAACATGCTGGTTTATTCAGTGGTTGCTATTTTTGCCGGACGTATGCTCGATCGCATCGCCCCCCGCTGGATTATTACCTGCGGAGCAATAATTGCGGCAACAGGATATATTTTAACTGGTTTTATCAATACACCGCTTTCCTTTTATCTTACTTACGGTTTGCTTGTGGGATTAGGCGCGGGGGGACTGGGCGTTGTTGTCTGCAGCTCTTCCGTCGGGAAATGGTTCATTAAGAAACGTGGCATTGCTATTGGCATCGCTACAATGGGAATCGGTTTTGGAACCTTGCTGCTTACGCCCCTGGCAGGTTATATCGGCAAATATTTCAGCTGGAGAATAGGACTGTTTGTTCTCGGAGCAATTACCTGTATTGTTGGGATTGTGATTTCGCAAACATTGATGCGCAAAACGCAACCGGAGGCATACGGCCTTTTGCCGGATGGAGATAAAATCAGTTTCCCCCATCAGCAACCAACAATATCTTTTTTTACTAAAGTTTCCACAGCGGCTGTTTTCAGGGATTCACGCTTTTGGACAATTGCCATCTGCCATGGATTAATAATTATGGTTGTCATGTCCGTTTTTGTTCATCAAGTAGCTTATGCCATGGATAACAACATCGGAAATATCACTGCGGCAACCTCTCTGGCAGTTGTAAGTTTCGCCGGTGTCTTCGGCCAGTTTTTCTTCGGCTGGTTTTCCGATCGGTTAAGCGATCCGAAATATTCATATTTTATGGGTATAGTAATACTGCTTATCGGCATGATTCTGCTTTTGAATGTAAGCAGCGTCAGCAGCCTGTACCTCTACGCCGTTATCTACGGCTTAGGCTATGGTTCTCTGGCCCCAATTTTACCGATTCTTGCCGCCGACCGTTTCGGCCGGCATATTTTAGGATCAATTTACGGCATGCTCACATTTTTTATTGGCGTAGGCGGCAGTATTGGCCCTATCTTGGGCGGAATTATTTATGATAAATTCGGATCATATCAATATCTTTGGGAAATCAATGTTGCGCTGCTTGCTGTAATATCCATAATTATTCTGACATTGAAAAAGGGAAAGCAATACGATAATGCTTCTTCTAATAATGAGACCCAAGCTTCAGTAACAAAGTGCATAACCTAAAGGTCATCTAAGACTGAAGCTTGCAGGTCGAATTATCCCGCGAAGTAGAGGACAAAGCGACCTTCCACGAGTCGCAGCAATTTCTTCTCCAGGCTGGAACCGGGAGATTTTAAGTCGCGGGATTAAATATTTCATTCGATTGTTTTAAAATATTGAACGTTTCTTTCAATATAAAAAGGGGTGAAAGCTACTCTAGCAAGATATAATTCAAACAAAAATAAATATTTTTGATTAAATATCAATAGCTTAAATAAATATTCGTTCTAGAAAATCTTCTTGGCACAATTATTTCATATTAATAAGGCGAAAGAACAAATTTTCAATCTACACGCAAGGAGGATCAGGGTTATGAGAAAGATTATGCAAACAATACTTTTGGTGGGCTTTGTAATCTTCACGACAGCGTCATTTAGCTATGCACAGTTCAGTGCCACAGGATCAACAGGCTTCCCCTATTTTCATTTGGGATGTTTAATTATCGGTGGTCTGATCATTGTTTCTCTGAAGCGGAAATACACAAAAATATATTTGAGCGAAGCTATTGGAACATTTGCGCTGTACGCAGTTTTAGTTGCTCTTTTCACCGTACCAGTAGTTGATGCTCTGAAAACTTTTATTAATTAAACCCCTCCCCTTTATTTATAGCAACATTTGTAAAAGCCCCCGTGCATATCCTGACGGGGGTTTTTATTGTGAGACTCCAATTCCGAAAGTGAAGCGTATCGGAATTGGTAAGTCGAACAATACCCGAAGCGTAGCGTAGGGGATTAATGACACCTTGTTCTTCGGGAGAGTAGCGAACTGAAATCTGTTAGTCGAACTTATCCCGCAAAGCAAAGCGACGCGGGATTAGTGACACCATTTATAGTGATTTGAATCATTCCGAATGTTTCTATGAATCAGCCTCAACCAACCTGGTTAAGCAACGTGATACGGACTGGGCAAGCTTCGAAAGCAAACCTGTTTCCATATCAGGCGTGTAGCGATCGCCAACCGCATCGCCATTATTCCAGCTGCCGATAATTTGATCGCCAATACTAAAAGGCACTATTGCCAGAGACTTGACAAAATATTTACTGCTCGCAGGAAGAAGTTTATAGAATGGCTGCAAGTCCTTATTGACCAAAACAGGTTTCATGCCGGAAGGTAGTATCTGACAGAAGAGCGCAGGTGTTATTACACAAAGTCTGGTTCTCAAAATATCCGAAGATTTTATCGCCTCAATTACCGGAGCGGCTTTTTCGTTGTCCATCAGAGTCAGCCAGACAAAAGGAACGGTAAATTCTTTTTCGATTCCCGCAAACAAGGTTTCAAAAAGTCCGGCTATTGTCTGGTCTTCCGGCAACTTTGCCTCAATCTTACTGAAACGCGCGGCAAGTTCTTCATTAATGCGTTTAATATCTTCCCTCTTATTCATTTTACTTATCCTTCCCACTGGGCGTAAATAATTGCATGATCGGACGGTTTCTCGGCAAGCCTCGAAGCAAGATCGATAGAACAACTGCGCGATTTTACGGCCAGCGGCTTTGTCGCCAGAATGTGATCTACGCGCCAGCCCAGGTTCCTGCCCACAGAATCGCGAATCCTGTAATCAAAAAAAGTGTACTGGCCTGCCTCATCGGGATGATGCTTGCGGAAAATATCTGTGAAACCCCATGATTTCATGTCCTCATAGGCCTGCCATACTTCAGGGTTAAAAGAAACGTGCCCCAGAATTCTTTTGGGATCATGGACATCAATATTCTCCGGAGCAACATTAAAATCACCGCATAATATCAGCTTGTTTTCCTTCTGATAATGTTTTTGCAGATACTTTTTTAAGCGCCCCAGCCAGGCCAGCTTGTAAGCAAACTGCGGCCTGTCAATTTCCTGACCCTGCGGCACGTAGGCATTCAGAATGACCAAATCATCAAATTGCGCGGACACCAGGCGGTCAGAATCATTGGGTTCGCCATCAAGACCGAAATTAACCTTATGCGGTTTTGTTCTGGAAGCAATGGCTACTCCGTTATATTGCTTATTACCACAGAAAATTATCTGGTAACCCAACTCTTCAAACTCGGCTACCGGGAATTTAGCATTTTCAACCTTAGTCTCCTGCATACAGAAATAGTCGGGTTTATTGTTTTGCAGCCAGGGCAAAACAATATGCAGGCGGGAGCGTATGGAATTTACATTGTAACTGGCAATCTTCAAGTTAAGTTGCGCCTTTCGTCAATTATAACAAATCAAATTCTTCTTGAATTTTTTTAAAACATTTTTGAGCGAAGGCCATTCCCAAAGTAGGAGATAAGCGATTCAGCCACCATATTAACTTCCATAGCGAAGGCACAACAATTATCGCTTTATTTTTCGCAATCGCGTTTACCACCTTTTTGGCAAATATATCTGGGGACATTGGCTTAAATTTTTTCCACATATCACGCAGTTTTTCGTCGGGAATGTTCATTAATATTTTGCCGTACTTCCCTCCCTCCAAAATAGGCGTACGAATAACACCGGGGCAGATTACGCTGACGCGTATTCCCAGTTGGGCGGCCTCCACTTCCACTCGCAGTGATTTTGAAAGTCCTACTACGGCATGCTTGGTTGCCGCGTAAGCTACACCTGCCGGGTTAGGCATAAGTCCCGCCATTGAAGCCGTATTGACAATGTGTCCGAAACCCTGCTCAATCATGATTTTGTAGGCCGCCTGGATTCCATTGACAACGCCGCGGAGATTGATATCGATAATTTTGTTCCAGTCTTCAATACTGTAATAGTTGGCAGTGCCACCGATTGCTATTCCCGCGTTGTTGAATATATAATCCAGCCTTCCGCTGCTTTCAAATGTTTTTCGGACTAGCCGCTGCATCGCGGGAAAATCAGTCACATCTACTTCTACCGCTTTTGCTCTGCCGCCGGAAGTCTGAATCTGTGTGGCAACTTCTTGCGCCATTTCAATCTGAAGATCAGCCAAAACAACTTCAGCGCCGCGCCTGGCCAATTCTTCAGCCAGAGCACGACCAATGCCTGATGCTCCGCCGGTAACAATCGCTGTGGCATCATTAAAAATACGAATTGCTTTCTTTGATTTCATAGCTGCTCCTCAGGATTTACAATTAAACTTCAATTTTTTATAAAACAAATCATAACCTAATCCCGTTTTCAAATCAAAGATGATAAATATAGCATTTTGATTTAGAATCATAGTGATTTTTGAGAAATCCTACGTTTTGGGACTGTTCAAAAATGTTCAGCTGCAAGGCGCGCAAAAACCAAACCGCGAGGCGTATATGAAAATACGTTGAGCGGTGCGGTTTACAGCGCAACACAGCAGATGAGCGTTTTTCAACAGTCCTAACTATTTCGTTGACATAGACCTGACCTTACCTTATAACCTGCAAACATAATGTTGCCTACAAAACAAGGAGATAAATTCATGAAAAAGTTGACTATCCTTTTTATAGCAATAACCATATTCATTTCTACCGCTTTTCTGATCAGTTGCAGCAAAACCGATCCCAATACAATAAAAATCGGCGTAATTGCCGAACTCACCGGCGATGTTCCGGCAGTAGGCGCTTCTTGTAAAAACGCCGCAGAAATGGCTGTTGACGAAATCAACAAAGGCGGCGGCATCCAGCTTGCCGATAAGAAATACAAAGTCGCTTTGATTATTGAAGACAATGCCGGCAAAGCCGATCAGGCCGCTTCCTCGGCGCAAAAACTGATTACGCAGCAAAATGTAGTGGCAATAGTAGGGCCGAATGTCAGCCGTTATACCTTGCCCGCCGCGGAAATCGCCGAATCAAGCAAAGTTGTCCTCATTACACCATGGTCAACAGCGCCGAAAGCCACGCTGGATTCCAAAACTGGTGCTCCCAAAAAATATGTCTTTCGTTCCTGTTTCATCGATCCCTTTCAGGGACGCGTTTTAGCAAAATTTACCCTTGGGAATCTTAAATTGAAGAGGGCAGCTGTTCTCTACGATGTTGCTTCGGAATACAATAAAGGCATTGCTGAAATTTTTAAAGAAGTCTATGAGCAAAATGGCGGCAAGGTAGTTGCTTTCGAAACCTACACCACCAATGATAAAGATTTCTCTTCTCAATTGACAAAGATTAAAAAAGCAGCCCCGCAAATCATCTTCCTGCCCAATTACTACAGCGAAGTACCGCTGCAAATCCAGCAAGCCAAACGCCTCGGTATAAATGTTCCTTTCATCGGCAGTGATTCCTGGGGCAGCGAAGAGCTCCTTAAACTCTGCGGTAAAGATTGCAACGATTATTATTTCAGCACTCATTATGCCGCCGATGCCGCGACACCATCCACCAAAAAGTTTATTGAGAGTTATAAGGCCAAATATGGCAGCACGCCTGATGACGTTGCCGCTTTGACTTATGATTCTTTCGGACTGCTGTGGCAGGCGCTCAAGACTGCCGGAAAGAACGACCGCCAGGCTGTGCGCGACGCGCTGGCTAAAATCCCGCAATATGACGGCGTCACAGGCAGCATGCAATTCAAAGAAGGTTCCGGCGATCCGATCAAGAGTGCCGTGATTTTAAAAATAAAGGATGGGAAATTTGTTTGGTTTGCCAACGCCAAACCATGAGTGACGACTTGTTACCTCCCCCTTAGTAAAGGGGGATTGAGGGGGATTTTGGTAGTTTTATAAAAATCCTTCCTAACCCTCCTTTAAAAAAGGAGGGGATAATTATAAGGAAATTATTATTTCATCTTTATGGTCTATATCTTTCAGCAACTCCTGAACGCTCTGCAACTGGGCAGCATCTACGCGCTGATCGCCCTGGGCTACACCATGGTCTATGGCATTCTGACCATGATCAATTTCGCGCATGGCGATCTTTTCATGATCGGCGCTTTTTTCTGTTTCCTGATTGCCGTCTATCTCCATCTTTCTTTTGTCCCTACCCTGCTTTTATCCATGATGGGAGTTGCCTGCCTGGGTGTGCTCATCGAACGCCTTGCGTACAAGCCCCTGCGCAATGCGCCGCGCGTATCGGCAATTATTACCGCTCTTGGCGTCGGGCTTTTTCTGGAAAATTTCACATTGGCGCTAAGCCCTTATCCGCAACATATCCCGGCGCTGATTACCAATACAACGTGGAATTTCGGCAGCCTTTCCATTTCTTCTTTGCAGATAATTGTTATCGTTCTTTCGCTTGTGCTGATGTTGGTGTTGGATTTTATCGTCCAGCGGACAAAAACCGGTATGGCCATGCGCGCCATTTCCTGGGATAAGACCATTGTCCCGCTGATGGGCGTTCCGGTAAATAAAATTATTTCTCTGACGTTCGCCATCGGCACCGGTCTCGGCGGCGCGGCCGGTGTGATGTATGGCCTGGCCTATCCTGTCATCGATCCTTACATGGGCATCATGATCGGCTGGAAGGCCTTCATCTGCGCCGTTGTCGGCGGTATCGGCAATGTGCGCGGCGCGATGATCGGCGGATTTATTTTAGCCACGGTGGAAATAATGGTCGCGGCGTTTTTCCCCTCGACCTACCGTGATTTTGTGGCCTTCAGTCTGCTTTTGGTTTTACTGATTGTCCGGCCATACGGTATTTTAGGCAAACCTCACCCGCAAAAGGTATAGTAATGGACAAATTCTCCGCCACATACTTTAAGCTGCTTACCAGATGGCATACACTTACCGGGCATCGCTTTTTCTGGCCGGTTTTTATTGTGGCGGGATTATTATTTTCCATTGCCGCAGCACGGCTGGAAATATTGGATCAATATGTGCAACTGATTTTGATTTATGTCGGGATAAACATCATCCTTACGGTCAGCCTTAATCTGATCAACGGTTACATGGGCGAATTTTCCGTAGGACATGCCGGATTTATGGCCATCGGCGCTTACATCGCCTCCATCCTGACAGTCAGCGTTTTTCCGCAGGCGTCTGTGAATTTTCTTTTCCCCGTTGCCGTTCTTGCCGGTGGCATCGGTGCGGCGCTTGTCGGGCTTTTGGTAGCAATTCCTTCTTTTAAAACAAGGGGTGACTATCTGGCAATCGTCACGCTGGCTTTCGGCATGATTGTCAAATCCTGCCTGGAAAACATTGACGCCGTGGGCGGCCCGCGCGGTTTTCTGGGGATGGATAAACTCACCACCCTGCCCTGGGTTTTTTTCTGGACGGTCTTATCGGTGTGGATTATCCGCAACCTTGTTTATTCCAAATTCGGGCGCGGTGTTCTATCCATCCGGGAAGATGAAATTGCCGCAAGCCTGATGAGCGTCAACACGCGTCAGGTAAAAATCATTGCCTTTATCGTCTCTTCTTTTTTTGCCGGGATTGCCGGAGGGCTTTTTGCGCATGCCTTACAGTTCATTAATCCGCGCATGTTCGATATTCTTAAATCCACCGACATCCTGATTATGGTTTATCTGGGCGGCATCGCTTCCATTGCCGGTTCGATTATAGGGGCAATCATCTATACTATTTTACTGGAAGTGCTAAGGCCATTGGGAATCTGGCGCATGGTTTTGATGCCGCTGATGCTCGTTTTGCTGATGATTTACCGCCCGCGCGGCATCATGGGCCTGCGCGAAGCAAAAATGTTTGTTCCGCTGCGCGATCTGCTATTGGTAAAGATTTTACGGCAAAAGAAAAAGGAGGCTCCCAATGCCTCTGCTTGAAGCTAAAAACATTACCCATCGTTTCGAGGGATTATGCGCCGTTTCTGATTTTAACTTTCGCCTGATGCCGCAAGAAATGGTTGGAATCATCGGCCCCAACGGCGCGGGAAAAACCACTCTCTTCAATCTCATCACCGGCGTCTATCGCGCCACTGAAGGAACCATTCAGTTTGCAGGAGAAGAAATCGTCGGACAAACACCGCACTCGATTAATAAAATGGGCATTGCCCGCACTTTTCAGAATATCCGCCTTTTTAAGGAACTGTCCGTTCTGGATAACGTCCGTATCGCTTATTATGGAAAGATAATTTACAGTCCACTGGAAGCGCTGCTGCATATCGGCCGTTTTCGCACAGAAGAAAAGCGCATTGCCGATATGGCGATGGAACTGCTGACCATCTTTAAGCTGGATGATCTGGCGGATGTTGCTGCCGGAAGCCTGCCTTATGGTTTGCAGCGCAAGTTGGAGATCGCGCGGGCGCTGGCAACAGAACCTAAACTTCTTTTATTAGATGAACCGGCTGCCGGAATGAACCCCAATGAAATTGAAATTCTCATGGAATTTATTCACTGGATCAAAAAGACTTTCCAACTGACAATTATTCTAATCGAGCACCAGATGCGGCTGGTCATGGGTATTTGCGAACGCCTGGTGGTGCTTGATTTCGGCGCAACCATTGCCGAAGGTTTGCCCGCGAATATTCAAAACAATCCTAAAGTCATGGAAGCCTACTTGGGCGAGGAAGTTAAAACATGAGTGCAAAAGAAGCGCTTCTTAATGTTCAGAATTTGACTGTGGCTTATAATAATATCGGCGCTGTCCATGACGTATCCTTTGATGTGCGTGAGGGTGAGATTGTAACCCTGATCGGCGCCAATGGCGCGGGTAAGTCTTCCATCCTGCGGGCAATATCCGGCCTGATACCCTACAGCGGTTCTATCACTTATAGGGGCAATGATCTTAAACAAATCCCCGCCGATGCCATTGTCGCCAGAGGCATTGCCCAGGTACCGGAAGGACGGGGCATCTTCGGTAATCTGACCGTGCTGGAAAATTTAAAGCTCGCCACGTGGCAGCGCAAAGACAAAGAAAAGATTGCCAAAGATTTTGAACGCATTTTCACTCTGTTCCCCCGCCTGCGTGAACGAGGCAAGCAATTGGGCGGCATGCTCTCCGGCGGCGAACAACAAATGCTGGCCTTTGGACGCGCGCTCATGACCGACGCGCAAATGCTGCTCATGGATGAACCTTCCATGGGATTGTCGCCAGTGCTCGTGCGCGATATTTTTCAAACCATTGCGGAAATTAACAAGGCAGGCAAAACCATTTTACTTGTGGAGCAAAATGCCAATATGTCTTTGCATATCGCCTCGCGCGGCTACGTTTTGGAAACCGGCCACATTGTCCTTTCCGGCACAGGGAAGGAACTGATGGGCAATCCGAGGGTAAAGGAAGCTTACCTCGGAGGGTAAATAGGCCTTTTTCATCGAGAGGAGCGCATCGGACTTTTTTATTTTTTTTTGCAATCATTGATTGACTTATGCGCAAGTTTTTCTTAAAATCACTTTACATAAATGCAGGTATTTATCAAATATCTTAAATCACGGAGGTAAGAACTAATGTCAGCGAAAAAGGTAGTGAAAAAAGCGGCAAAGAAGTCTGCCAAACCGGCAAAGAAAAGAGCAGCAAAGAAGGCCACGAAGAAAGTAGTAAAAAAAGCAGCGCGGAAGCCTGCGAAGAAAGTGGTAAAAAAAGCGGCAAAGAAAGCTGCTAGACCGGCGAAGAAAAAAGTTGTCAAGAAAGTCGCCAAAAAAGTAGTGAGAAAGGCAGCGAAACCGGCAAAGAAAAAAGTAGTAAAGAAAGTTGCCAAAAAGGTAGTCAAGAAAGTCGTAAAGAAGGCCGTCAAAAAGGCTCCGCGGAAAGCACCAGCAAAAGTGGAAAAACCGTTGTGGGCTCAAGTTAGTTCTCAGCAGGGTTATGTCATCAAAGAAGCTCCGGCGGTGGTAGTCCCCAGTACACCGGCACCCCCCGCAGAAAAACCGGCTCCCTCATGCTTCGGCTGCCAGTCTTCCTGCGAGCAGAGCGTTCAGGGTTGCCAGAGCTCGTGGGAATCAACCTCGAATTAAGGAATGCCCGGCGCCTAAATACGCTGCCGGAAAATATATTATGGACAGGATGTCAGTATGGCTGACGCCGCGGTGCAATCTTCGCTGTAACTATTGTTTTCAGCAGGATGACCGCGGCGCGGCTGATTGGCCCCCAAAAGGCCCCCGGGCATCCGCAGCGCTGATCAACGCGCTTGGTGATTTTTGCGTTAAAAACAACGTGCGCCACGTCGAATTTTTCGGCGGCGAACCTCTCTATTACCCGGAAATTTTCATAAACACCATACGAAGCCTGCGCCGCAAGGTGAGCGGGCTTTCGTTTGGCCTGGTGACTAACGGGACGCTGCTTGATGAAAATATCATGCAGCTCTTGGAGGAACACGCAGTAGCGGTGCTGCTGAGCCTCGATGGAGGCAAAACACGGCACGATAAACTGCGGGGCGGATTTGATAAAATCAGCCCCTGGTTTGACCGCTTAAGTAAACTGAAAAACATTTCCATCGCCCTGCAAGCGGGCATTATCCCCGGGCTTGCCAAAAATATCCGCGCCGTCTGGCGCAGCGGGTTCAAACACGTCTTTGTCAACATCGTCGAAAGTTACGGGTGGTATCAGCCGCGCGATATCCAACTTTTTGAAAAGGAATATGAAACCGCTATCCGGGCCATGCTGGAGGGCGAAGGTCAGCTCAACTGCGCCCTGCGCATTCACAAAACTCTGGGCGGCACTTCTTATACGCAGGAATGCGGCATTATCCGCAAAGGTCTTTGCTGTGATTGGCGGGGCGATCTTTACCCCTGCCACCGGGCGCTGGAGCTGGGCTACGATTTCGCCATCGGCACAATCGACGGCGGAGTGGATAAAGAGGCCGATGGCCGCATCCGCGCCAAAATAGAAAAGAAGGCCTTCCACGGCGGCAACACCGGCAAGTATAAGCTCGTCAGCTTCTGCCCGGTAACGGCGGCCGGGCATCACGGCAAACTGAGCAATCAGTGGAACACGGATTTTTGCGATCTGATCAATATCAAGAACAAGCTGGTGGCCAAACACCATTACGCCATTGAAGCGTTTGCCGCCAATTTAAAATCGGCAACACAACCGGCAAAAAGCGGCACCGAAGAACAAACGCCCGCCTGCGCACCGCCGGCAAATAATGAAAGAAGAAAAACAGTAGCCGGATAAAATTAATAATGACACTCGCTGAGAGTGAGCTTGCGAAACTCAAAGCGCAAGTGGAATTATCCCCGAAGCGAAGCGGATGGGGAATATGCGGCCTGAACGGGCGTGGCAATCTTTTCCTCTGTCATTCCCGTCGTAAATGACCTTTAGGTTATGAAGGCGGGCGAAGTGCCCTCGTGTGACCTTTAGGTTATTAGGGTAAATCCCGTTATTTTACTGTCTTTTCTTCAAACTTTTGCCTTCAGCCTACGTTCAAAAAAAGAATTGAAACCACGGGCATGTTGCCCTACGCTTTCGGAATTATAGTTTTACAATAAAGAAAATTGCGAGTATATTTAAGCATATGTTTTTTAAATGTGTTTTTAAAAATGTAGTTGAGAAACACGGCGCCGTTGTATTAGCTCAATAAAAAGGTGAATTAAGTGTTATGTCCCCCGAATTTAAATTTAAGGAGGGAAAAATGGCAGTTTCAAAGAGATCGTCCCTTGAATATATTTTATTATTTATAGCAGTTGCTTTGTTAGTCATACCAAATATCGTCACTGCCTCAGAAGCTTGCTATGACGACAAATATTTTCCCCATGCAATTAAGCTGACTGAAACCAGTGACGGCATTGAGGTAGTTTTAGGAGGGATTTATGCAAAAAATTGTGAGGGGCCTGTTGCCAATATAATTGTTCCAATTATAGTTTGGCAAAAAAACAACATCTGGAAAAATCCTGGAGAGAGGAAAAGTGGTCGTTGCGATAGCCTGCAAAAGAGGAAATGTCCAATAAAGATGACTGATTGGCCAAAGGCATTGCCAACGGAATTTTGCAAAGGCACTCGTAATTACAAATCTTGCCTTGAATATGCTCATAATGGCGAAGAAGCATCTTCGTGTGTAATAACAAAAGACAGCGTCTGGTTTGGAATCAATTTTTACGAAGGTGAGGGATATTTCGGTTACGGCGGTTTAGGCCGCTACGACCGTAAAACTGATGTTGTTGACGTGCGAAGGCTGCCAGCGCTGAAAGAGTACGCAATACATCAAGTGGCATGGGACGGTAGAAATATCTGGGCGGCCACAACGAACAATTACGAATGTACGGGGCACGAGCCGGCGCTCGGGCTTATTAAGTATGACTGGGAAAAAGATACATTAACAACTTACAAAGATACGGAAACGGGACCTTGTGGTTTTATAATAAATGAGTTGCTTTGGAGTCAGGGTTCTCTATGGGTGGCTACAGATGTAGGAGTGTCTCGTTGGGATGCGGGACAAGATAAATGGATTCATTACCTTCCAGACATAAAACCGCCATACGCAGTTGTGGTTAGTGAAGGGAGTTGTGATGTGTTCTACAAGTCGATATTGGATTCATTGACAAAAGAAAAAATATATTTGGGTGGTCCTGAATCGCCCTATAGTTTTTTCTATAATTACTTAAGAAAATTCAGGCCGGACTTCATGAAACGTTATGAGACTAAACAATAACGTAAGAACTTGTGGTTAAATCTTGAATGGAGAGGAAACCGCATGAAGGATGCAAGTAAAATAACAAATATTAAAAACAAAGAGTTAACTCTCATTCGGCCTGCTCGTCCGGCATGGAGAAAGCGACCATGGATCAGTCTTCTCCTGCTGAATTTGTGCGTTTTTATGATTATTCCGGGATGCACCCAATATGCATATTGGAACAGCCCGAAATCAGCGGGTACCTCGCCTTTCTATCCAGGTGTCATTTCCACCACCAAGCATGCTTCATTTAAAATCGTAGATGACCGCGGTAATCAGGATGTCCTGCTCATGCTGGCTCTGTCGGGCGGCGGTAGCCGTGCCGCCTATTTTTCCGCGCGTGTCATGACAACGCTTCAAAATGACAGTGATCTGGACATACTCAAGGAAGTGGACGTGATCTCGTCGGTTTCCGGCGGCTCTCTGGCAGGCGCCTACTACGCCGTTACACAAGATCCTGAGTTTGTGATTCCCGTTCCCCGCTGCAGATTGGATTGTGGAGTATTCGCCGGGCAATCGAAAATTGACTGTCAGAAAACAGGGAAAAAGCAACAGCTCGTGATTGGGAAATTAACTGATGAAGAAATGGAAGGGGCGCAGAAAGCCCTGCGAAAGGCTATCAGCGGATGTTCCGCAAAAGATAGGTCATATATCGACCGGCTTTTTAATCTATCTCAGGATAAAGTTACCTCTAACCGGATCTGGATTAGCAGGGAACAATGGCTTGGATGGACGGAAAAAAGGTTTCTCAATCTCAATTTGGGATTCAAGAGAGCCCACGTAGAAGATCTTATGTCGCGGGATTTTATAAGCCGGTGGCTCCAGAGTTGGTTCTGGCCGACGAATATAGCCCGCTATTGGTTTACCGCCTATGACCGTTCCGACATCATGGCCCAAACCTTCGAGGATAATCTCTTTGATACAAAAAATCTGGGGTTTGCCCTGAAATTTGGCAATTTGAATCCCGAACGCCCTTATCTGATTATCAACGCCACGGATGGAACAGAGGCATATAAAACGCAGAAACAGGGGCAGCAGGCAAGATCTCAGAATATGCATTTTGGCTCTGTCTTTACCTTTACCGATGAGGATTTTACCGAGTACTTGAGTTCCGATATCTACCAGTATGACGTAGCACGGGGCGTTATGGCCTCCGCGGCTTTTCCGGGAGTGTTCAGCTACATGACCCTGAAGGACTTCACAGATGAAAATGATGAAAGATATCATCATGTGTTCGATGGCGGCAACGCCGATAACCTGGGGCTGCAGAGTTTATCCAGGGTCCTCAAGAGTAATCCCGACCGATACAAGCACATCATTGTCATTCTCGTCGATGCGTTCATTGAACCAGTCGGAAAAAGCAGCAAAAACCCCGAACCAAGAAGTACTTTCAGTCATTATCTTGATATGAACTTTATGGATAGTTTTGACGCTTTGTTAAAAAGTAACAGACAAATCGGCATTAACGAATTTTTAAAAGAGAATATAGCACTGCAAGACAAAATGACTTTCTGGCATATAACCTTCGATAAGGTTGATGAAAACATAATCGACATCAAGCCACCAAGCGACGATGACAACAGACCGGAGCTAACAACGCTCAGAGAGGAATTCAATTTCATCAAGCCACCAAGCGACAATGCAAACAAACAGGAGCTAAGAACTCTCAGAGACGGGTTAAATCGCATTGAGACAACTTTAAGCATCACCGATGACAACAAAGCAAGGATAGAAGAAGCAGTCAGGATCATCTTTAATAAGGACGAACCTTGCCTGAAACGGATCAGGAAAATTCTCCTTAACGAAAATCCGGATCCACCCGGTCCCGCGCCTGCAACAGATGTCTGCCATTAATAGAGCAACTACGCATTAAACATAATTTTGCCGACATCATAGATCTTACCGTTTTTGATCACTATATGCGGCTTGCGACAAGCCTCGATTTTTTCCAGAGGATTTTCTTTCAAAATTACCAGATCAGCGTATTTACCCGCCTCCACCGATCCGATTTTATCGGCCATACCGACAATCTTCGCGTTATTGATGGTGGCGCACTGCAAGATTTCCCTATTGGAAAAACCGATGCGACCCAGCATTTCCATTTCGCGCCACAGTGTTCCGTGATAAGATAGAGGAACGCCGGCATCCGTACCGCAGCCGATCACAATACCCGCGTCTTTCATTGCCTTTAAATTCCGGGGACCGACAAGCAGTATATCAAAATAAATTTCAGGATTGGCCATATATCTGCCGCTTTGGTATAAGTTGCCGCAACCGAATTTTCGATAGTTTTCCAGATAAGTGATATTGTTTTGATGAATAGAGGTTTCCGTGTAATCGATTAGCGAAGAATTAATGTATTCGCGCCGAACGGTCATTTCCCGGTCGATAAAATCGTTACGGTATTTTGGGGGTAGTTTATCATAGGCTTCCTGTGCGGCCAGCATCTGCGCGATAATCATAGTCGGAACAATGGCGATTTTCTTTTTAGCCATCGCGGTTACTTCCTTTTCGGTAAGCACCGCGTCGGCAATGGAATGTTCCATCGAGCTGATGCCATATTGCAGGGCACGGTCAAATCCGAATTTGCTGTGAATATGCCCGGCGGTGGCTAGATTGTTTTTTTGCGCGTAATCAAATATCGCTTTTAAGTGTTCATCGGCGTAGACGGGTATCTCGCCTTTTCCGCACAGCACAGACTTTCTATCCATCGTGAGTTTGATAAACGACGCGCCGAAGGCAGAGTTTTGTCGCATTTTTTCTTCCAGATCGGCTGTGTCCTTGAACCATAAACTCGGATGACCTGTAAATATCATAAGCATCTGGATAAATATACGGACGTCGGCAGGATTAATATCCGGGTGGCTGCCATAAATATTAGTGAATGAATTGCAGTACACGACCCGCGGGCCAATGAGTTCGCTTTTTTCAATTTGCGCGATATAGTCATGCAGTACCTTGGGCATCGCGCCCATATCACGAATGGTGGTCACGCCCGACTTGATCTGCTGGATGTAATTTCTTTTCATTTGATTTATCGTCACCCAAAGGCTCAAAAAACTAAGCGTCGATACGCCGGGTAAGGTCGCATGACAATGCGCGTCAATCAAACCGGGAATAACGAACTCATTTTTTAAATCCAGGATCATATCGCTTTCCAGAGCGGAGGGAACCTGGCTTGAAATCGATTCAATGACTCCGTTTCGGACGGCAATTGTCTGATCGCGACGAAAGATACCCTGTACAATATCAAACACATTGCTATGGATGAGATAGAGAGTTTTGTTCTTGGCGGCGCCTACCGGCTGATATTTCGGAATGGATGAGCAATTGGCGACATCCGGCATTCCCAGTAAAAAAGCAGATGCCGCCGCTGTCTGCATCAGTTGCCTTCTGGTCATTTCGGAAAAAATATTTTCCATAGATAACGTTCCCGATTAATATTTTTCAAAAAATCGATTCTGTTGTTCGAGTTTATATTGAAAACATCCGATATTGCAAGAATATATTGAATGGCGACAAATTGGATGCCGGGCAAGCCATTGCCGGCGGAATCTTCCGCGTCTGGCAGAACGCACATAAAGACATCAAGGTGACGGTGATAAATGCCAATGAAAACATTGGGAATATTCAGCGTATATAATACTTAATTATATTGACCAGAATGCGGAGCTAAGTGTTATGTCCCCCGAATTCACGCTTGTTGACAAAGCGAGATAACGTGGTAGTGTCAGGGTACACCTGCCGGAATTGGTGAGCGTGCCGGAAGACGCCGCCAAAATACAAAAGGCAAGCGAGGAGGAATTATGTCAAAAAAAATTATCATCGCAGTTTCGATCATCATCGTGATAGGAGCATTGGCAGGGGGATGGTATTATTTCAGTCAGGTCCATCCGACCAGTATTCAAAAGATCGTTAATAATCCGGGTGACTACGCAGGGAAAGAGCTTGCCATTGAAGGAGAGATTACAGACAGGACGGCATTTTTCGGCAATCTCAAGTTCTACAAGATCAAAGACAAGTCCGGAGACGTAATAGTGATTACCAAAAAGTCTTTGCCCGAAGTGAAATCCAGCGCTGTTGTAAAGGGCAGGATAGTTGACGAATTTGCGTTGGGCGATCAGAAGCTGGTGGTCTTTAGGGAAGAGTCTATCGAGAAAAAAGACAAGAATAAGTGATTCTATTGCCGTCAAATAGAAAATTAGGGATGGTTCTGATTAATTCAGAATTAATTACAGAGCAGGGCAAGTTTCAAAATAAATGAAAATAAATGGAACCGTCCCCAATTACTCTAGATACATATAAACATTGTTAGGCGAATAAAGGAGATGGGGTTAATAATGGAAGAAGAAAAACTTAAAGCCAGTCGTGTAGCCAACCTGGCACTTTACAGCGAATATAATAAAACACTTCGCTCTTGGTTTGTCGCATTCGGAATCGCAGTTCCTGCAATATTCATAACGAGCAAAGAAGCAAAAGATATTTTGCTCAAGTCCCCGAACATTAATTTCATAATAAGATTATTTCTCATTGGCGTAGCCTGCCAGATTTTCATTAGCTTCCTGAATAAATTCATATCATGGTCTGCCTACTATCGCGATGACTGTACATTAATGCATGGTAATGACTGTCATCCGGCATATAAATATTTTGCATCTCATGAAAATGCAATATGGATAGATGTCTCCTTTGATATACTAACAATTATTTGTTTTGCCTGGGCGGTAGTTGAACTGCTTACCATTGGTTAATGGGTCGTTCCGAAATTATTATGAAAAAGAATGCACTCGAGAAAAAGTCCTTATCGCAATGTAATGAATGTGATCATTTATGCTGCAAATATATTACGGAAAAAATACCTGTCCCTCGTACAATTCACGACTTTGATGGTTTGTTGTGGCAATTGTCCCATAAAAATATAAAAGCATTTTCGGATACTACAGGTTGGTATCTGCTTGTCTATAATACTTGTGTTCATCTGAAAGGCAATGGCGAATGTGTTATTTATGAGAATCGGCCCATAACTTGCCGTAAACATTCCATTGAAAAGTGTGAATATGAAAACCCTATTTCAAAATCATCATTTCAATATTTTAGCAGTTTTCAATCGCTGGAAAATTACTGTAAAAAGAAATTCAAGACTTGGGATAGTCGCTTTTAAAAAAACTAATTATGAGAAAAAAATTATGACGTGGGGGACGCCCTTAAAATTCTAAGTTACTGCGTCAAAAGCTGACATTCATTTATCCCTATTTGTAAATATATTACTAACGATTAAGGCGCCACTTATTGAATGCCCTCTGTTAATAAAAGGGACGGTTCTATTTAATTCCTTATTGGTCAAGCTAATTAAGTGTTATGTTCCCCGACTTAGCCCAAAATAAGCGTCATCATTTCAGGTGGTCTGATCTTTTTCTGGGCAATAATTATTTCATTGACATACAACGTCATTCTTCGTATCTTTCCGCTGTCGCGAAAACAGAATCATCTGATGGGTTTAACAGAAGGCATCTATGCGTGTGTCTGCAGACAAATTATTGAAGAATGAATATCAATCCCGTCTGAATCGTACAATCGATTATATCCACAATCATTATGATGAAGATTTGAATCTGACGAAGCTCGCTGAGGTTGCCTGCTTTTCCAAATTTCATTTTCATCGAATATTTCGCACCATGGTTGGTGAGACGCTCAATGATTTTGTCCAGCGTATTCGCCTGGAAAAATCGATTAAGAAACTGACGACCGACTTGAACAAATCCATTACAGACATCGCCCTGGATTGCGGATTTTCCTGCTCGCAAAATTTCGCCAAAATATTCAAAGCACATTACGGCGTGACACCCTCAATTTTCCGTAGAGAATTTAATTGGGATGATTGGAAAATAAAAATGCGGAATTTAAAGGGGAAAAATATAGATGATCTGCAACCGGCAGACGCTTTTCTCTATGATACCTATCGCAATAAACGTCAACTGCCTATCGATAAGATATTGGATAAACAATTTGTTCCGGAGGTAAGAATAGATAATCTGCCGGATTTGCATGTTGCCTACATCAGAAGCAGGGGACATTACCATAGTAAAACAATCAGGCCGGTCTTTAAACAACTAATGCAATGGGCAAGCCCCAGAGAGCTGATCGAAAATGGCTCAATGGTTTTCAGTGTTTTTTGGAGTAATCCCGGTATCACACCGGAAGATAAATTAATCCATGACGCCTGCATTACCGTGCCTGAATCCATCAGGGCGGACAGATGGGTGGATGTTCAAGTTCTCCCAGGCGGCAAATTCGCCTTTCATTGTTGTGAAATAGACGTTGATCATACTGAAGAGGTCTGGATGAGCTTTGTTTTAAACTGGCTGGCATCCAGTGATTATCAGCCGGATGACCGCCCTCCGTATCAAATCTATTATACTGGCCCTGATAGCCACCCCTTAAATCATCAGAGAATAGATCTTTGCCTGCCGATTAAACCGTTGTATGAATAAGATAGATTGAACCCCATATTTCTTCGGCAAGTCAGACAAATAAGCAAGATTAACCACAATGAAAGCAATACTTGCCAAGAAGTTAATCTTCAATAAGTGTATATTGCAGTCAACACAACAAAGGAGGTCATTTTATGGGATTTGTAAAATCATTTCAGGAAATCATGGCCAATGTAAAAACGACTGCGGATTTTTATGACGCGGAAATGCTCACCGTATTTTGGGAAACCAAACCGGAGATCGTTGCCAGGCTTTTGCCGCCACCGTTGAAACCAGCTGAATATCCGATGGCGATGGCGTTTGTGGCCAATTATCCCAGAACAAATTTTGACGTCACCTACAGGGAAACCGCTTTATTCTTAAGCGCCCTCTATGAGGGAGAAGAAGGAAATTATTGTCTGGCCATGCCGGTGACCAATGATATGGCGATGGTTGGCGGGCGGGAATTCTACGGCTTCCCCAAAAAAATGGCGGACATTCATATTCAGAAGAATGGGGACTTGATGGAAGGATGGACCGAACGCCGCGGTGTCCGCTATATGGAAATCCGCGCCAAACTCACGGGCAAGCTCAATGATCCCGAGGCGGAAAAAAGACTGACGCGCCAGGTTAAAGAAGATGGCTCCATGTCGGGGCTATCCTATACGTATCGCTTCTTTCCGACGCCGCAAAGCGGACCGACGGAATATAACCCGTGGCTCATCAGGCAGGAAACGGTGTTAAGACCAAAAACCATCCAGTTTGGCGAGGGCGAAATTATCCTGAAGCATTCAGACTATGATCCCTGGGCTGAAGTCGAGGTGGTGAAGATGCTGGGCACCGTTTACATGGTGGGAGATAATTCCATGCTGCCCGGGAAAGCAGTCGCCGGAGTCGACCCGATGCAATTTGCCCCGTACGCGTTCATTAAGATGGATATGAAGTGATCAAACTGAAAGGATTTGACGATGACACCTCGGAATATCGATATTAATATCAACAAAGACTCGGAAGCGCTGCTGGATCTTGTAACGAAATTCAGCATGGATATTATGCGGAAGGCGGGCATTGAGCTGGATAAAATGCCCAGGCCTGAAGATGTGATCGCGCCGGATTCCATCCTGTGGGATGTTCACAAAAAATTTCAGGAATTGGGGCTGCACGCCGCGCAAATTCCCAAACATCTGGGCGGCACGGCCGGAGAAGTGGATCCTCTGGCCAGTGTGCTGATGATTGAACAGCTTGGCTATGCCGATACCGGCCTGGCCATCAGCCTGGGTGTATCCACCAGAACATTCTATCTGGCTTCCATGTTTCCCCATCCTGACATGAAGCAACTGGCGTGCGATTATTGTGAGGACAAAGAGGCGAAAATGATTGGCTGCTGGGCGATTACCGAACCTGATCACGGTACGGATTGGACTCTGGGTGGCAACAAGCCGCAGTGCGGCCCATCGGTCAAAGCGGTTCTTAAGGGTGACGAATATGTTTTGAATGGAGAAAAGTCAGCATGGGTTTCCAACGGAACCATCGCCACGCATGCGACGCTTCATGTCAGCCTTGATCCGTCCAGAGGAATGCAGGGCCAGGGGCTGGCGATTATTCCACTGAATCTGCCCGGTATCACCCGTGGCAAGCCGCTGGACAAAATGGGACAGCGTCCACTCAACCAGGGCTCGATCATCTTTCAAGACGCTGTCATTCCGAAAAAATATATGGTCATTGATGTGCCGGACTTCATTAATGCCACGGCCGGGCAAGGATTGGCCGCGGTCAATGGCGGTATGGCCATTTTCTTTGCCGGTCTGGCCAGAGCCGCATTTGATGAGGCCCTCCGTTATGCGAAAGAAAGGATTCAGGGCGGCGTGCCGATATTCGAGCATGCAACTATCAAACATAAACTGATGAAGATGTTTGCCATGACGGAAGCAGCCAGGGCAAGCGCGCGCAGAATGGCCATCTACAATCTGAAAAATCCGGTTTCTCCATCCGTCGCGCATGCGGTTGCGGCAAAATGTTTTTCCACGGAAACGGCAACATTTGTTGCCAGTGAAGCTATTCAGATTTTCGGCGGATACGGATTGGCCAAAGAATACCCGGTAGAAAAAATGTTTCGCGATGCGAGGACTGGCATGATCGAGGATGGCTGCAATGACTCTCTGGCGATAAAAGCAGCTGAGTTTTTATAGATAGCTTAATTAGGAGATGTTTATGGGGAAAAAGATCATGCTGTTCTGCGTCATCATTGTGGTCATTTTCACGCAAAGATTCGCCATCAGTGCAGAAGAACAGGTTGTTCCTGAAAAATCAAAAGAGATCATCGAAAAAATACGCGCTATGAGCATACCCCGAGCTAAAAAATACAGCGGAGTTGAGTCAAAGCGGAATATCGAAGTAAAAGAATACGACTCATCTGACAAGCTGATCGCAACACATAAATATATCACAGACAGAATAGACTATTTCTATAAACCACCAGAATCCAAAGTCCTGAAGTATGAAAAAGACGGAAAGGATAAAAAACCAACCGACTACAAGGAGCTCAAGAGCGACCCGACATATCCAGTTTTTGATGAAAAGGGTGAACAATATTATAAAACAGCAGTGGTAGCAGTACAGGTTTTAGACGGGACCAAATGTTATAAAGTAAAGGTCACGCCTAAACAGGCCACCGATCGTCATTTCAGCGGCTACATCTATTACAGAACCGATGACCTTGAACCTTATGTTGTCGAAGGGACCATCGGTAAATTGTCCTGGTGGCTCAAAGAATTCCATATGCGCTTTTACTTTGTCAACCAGAATGGTTACCCGATGTTCAGGTCTGGCGTGGTGACCATGAAAGTCAATGTTCCGGTGGTGTTCCCTAATCATAAGTTTGACACGACCATAGACGTCATTGAAAGTAAGCTTATCCTTTATTGATATGTGCTGGAAGAAAAGGAAAAAAATAATGGGGATGGTTCCATTTAATTGACAGTATCAGCTAACCCTGGGGGACGTGGGGGACGCCCTTAAAATTCTAAGTTACTGCGTCAAAAGCTGACATTCATTTATCCCTATTTGTAAATATATTACTAACGATTAAGGCGCCACTTACTGAATGCCCTCTGTTGACTCCGTCCCTGTGTCCGTCCCCAAATTACTTTTACCTGGTTCTGAAAATAATGGGGACGGTTCCATTTAATTTTGCCGTCAAATAGAAAATTAGGGATGGTTCTGATTAATTCAGAATTAATTACATAGCAGGGCAAGTTTCAAAATAAATGGAACCGTCCCCAATTACTCATTGGCGGTATCATCGTCTTCGGCTTCACGGGGTTTATCATTGGCCCGATTATCATGTCCCTGGTCGTGGCCGTTTGGAGCATGTATGAGGAATACTACCTCAAGGAAATTGTTTGATCGTTTGCAGAACACCTTTATGGAAATAGGCTAATTCGGCCGCGCGCTGATGTTCCGTTGTCATTGCGAGGCGTCTCTAAGACGGCGTGGCAATCTAAATATATTAAAATACTTATGTGCTTGCTTCGGTCGTTATACACCCTCACTGATTATCATTAAGTTCAAGAAATTAATGTTGCATAGTTCTGTAATATTTATTAGTTATATGGACATTCTAATCTATTCCCGATGCACAGGATGAGCATATGGTAGCCAATAACCTTCTAAGCCTCATTGAAAATATCCAAACTTGGGATAAACTCGAAAAAAGAATCGCAGGCCTGCCTACGGAAATGGAAAGAGGCAACGCTTTTGAAGAATTCTGCCATGCCTTTTTCCTTCTTGATCCTGTCTTTCAATTTAAGGAAGTCTATCGTCAGAATGAAATACCACCTTCAGTTCGACAACGGTTGGGCTATCCGGGCATTCAAGACATTGGCATAGACGGGATAGGCATCACTGATGATGGTCGGATATTTGCTTATCAGGCAAAATTCAGAAGCGACAGAAAAGTAACGCCGACTCTCAGGGAACTATCGACCTTCTTTACACTGTCCGATAAGGCAGATTGGCGTATCACGATAGCCAACTCTAATAAGCTTCCTTCTTCAATTGATGATAGAGTCCGTCAAAGCAGAATCCTTGCAGACAGATTTGACGCACTGGAGTCGGATTTCTTTGATCGTCTGGCAAACTACTTAAAGACAAAATGCATAACTCCACCAGCTAAAAAATCACCTCATATAACTCAGCAGGAAGCAATAGAAGCGGCTGTATCGTATTATGAAAAAAACAAAAGAGGTCAGTTAATACTTCCCTGCGGTGCGGGTAAAACCCTTGCCTCGATCTGGATCAGCGAAAAGCTGGATGGAAAGAACATCCTGATAATGCTGCCCAGTCTATCGCTTCTGAGCCAGACATTGAGAGAATGGGCAATCAATGCATCCTTGCCTTTCCGTTATCTTTGCATATGCAGCGATACAACTGTTGACCTCGGAAACGATTCACCGATAGAAAAAATTTCCGATATGGATGTGCCAGTTACTACCGAAGCTGAAGCAATACGAAAATTTCTCAACGAAACGACTTCCAAGACTTCAATTGTCTTTTCCACCTATCAGTCATCAAAAGTTCTCGCGGAAGCAGTCCGCAAGTCAGGTACAACATTCGACATCGGAATTTTCGATGAAGCGCATCGAACAGCCGGGGCAAAGGTAGGCGTTTGGGGCATAGCGCTTGATGATGCCAACATTCCCATAAGTAATAGAATCTTTATGACAGCAACACCAAAGATTTACGCGCCTCATATCACCAAAAAGGCAGCAGAAGAGGACGTCCTGATCTGCAGCATGGATAATGCTGATATTTATGGACAGCCTTTCTATGAAATAGGCTTTGCCGAAGCAGTCAGCAGAGGTCACATCACCGACTACAAGGTCATCGTCATCTGCGTGACGGATGCGGAAGTAAAGGCGCTTATTGAAAAAGGCGGGAAAGTGATTACAGATAAGGATGACCAGTGGGATGCCAAGGCATTGGCCAAGCGTATTGCGCTGGTTAAAGGCATTCGTGCCTACGGATTGAAAAAAGCATTCACCTTTCACGGCCGTGTTGAATCTGCAAAGGCATTTACCGATACCGGCAAGCCATACGGAATTGATAAAATCTTTAAGCTACTTGAACCAGAAGCGCAAACGCAAAAGAGTGTGGGATTTTTCCATGTCAACGGAACAATGTCGTCAGGAACAAGAAGCAACATCCTGAAAGAATTTGAAAGCGTGGACATCAGCATCATAAGCAACGCCCGCTGCCTGACGGAAGGTGTAAATATCCCTGCCGTGGATATGGTTGCCTTTATTGATCCGAAAAGAAGCCTGATTGACATCGTCCAGGCCACAGGCAGGGCAATGAGAAAGGCTGATTGGAAGCAAAACGGATATATCTTTATCCCGGTATTTTTAGAAGAAGATGCCGACCCCGAGGAAATCATCAATGGTTCAGATTTTGGTACTGTGTGGGAAGTCCTGCAAGCCATGCTGGATCAGGACCAGCGCTTGCAGGGCATAGTTTCCACAATGCGAATCCTTCAGGGCAAAGGTGAAGAAGGCTCACAGGCATGGAAAGATGCCATGACTGAGTATGCCCAAAAGTTGGAATTCTATGATCTACCGACCAAGATTGATCAGAAAAGGTTCATTGAAAGATTAAATACTCGAATAGTCGAAATCATCGGTAGACAATGGGATTTCTGGTACGGGCTTACGTTAAAATATAAAGATGAGTTTGGTGATGCCAATGCATTTCAACATTATAAGACAGTAGAAGGTTACTCGCTTGGTACTTGGCAAAGTAATCAAAGGAAAAATTATAAGAAAGGGAAATTATCTTCAGAAAAGATAGGACGACTCGAAAAAATTGACTTCAAATGGGACATCCTTGAAGAACAATTTGAAAAAGGCTATCAAGAAGCATTGCTTTATAAAAAGAGTACAGGCAATCCCAATGCACCAGCTAGACACAAGACAACTGAAGGTTTCCAGTTGGGTGCATGGCAAAATACGCAAAGGGACAATTTCAAGAAAGGGAATTTATCTTCAGAACGGATAGAGCGACTTGAAAAAATAGGTTTTAAATGGGAATTACTGGAAGAAAAGTTTGAGAATGGTTTTCAGGAAACATTGCGTTATAAAGAGATCACTGGAAATCCCAATGTGCCAGATAGATACAAAACAGTTGAAGGTTTCCTGCTCGGCAGTTGGCAAAGCAATCAAAGGAGCAGACATAGCAAAGGGAAATTATCTCCAGAGCGGATCAAACGACTTGAAGAAATTGGTTTCACATTGGACATGCTTGACGAGTGGTTTGAAAAAGGATTTCAGGAAACATTGCTTTATAAAGAAAGAACAGGCAATTCAAACGCACCAAATAGGTACAAGACATCTGAAGGTTTCCTGCTTGGTAGTTGGCAAGGTAATCAAAGGAACCGTTACAGAAAAGATAAATTGTCTCCAGATCGGATAAGTCGACTCGAACAGATTGGTTTCACTTGGGAACAACTGGAAGAAAAGTTTGAAAAAGGATTTCAAGAAACTTTGCTTTATAAAAAGATCACTGGCAATCCCAATACACCACAGAATTACATGACACCTGAAGGTTTTAGGCTTGGTAAATGGCAAAGCCATCAAAAGGACAATTACAAAAAAGAGAAATTATCTTTAGAACGGATCAAGCGACTTGAGGAAATTGGTTTCAAATGGCTAATGCGAGGATAAAGTATTCTGAGTAAGGGTACTTCATAATGATTTAACTGTTAAAGGTGTAGCTATGCCTAAAAGAAAAAGTTCAAAGTTTACTAGTCAGCCGGATCAGTTAAAAAGGCTAGTGTTTTTCTTAGACGGAATTCGCTATTCTTTTGGTATGACTAAAATAGCATATGATAGACTCCGTGAAGCACTATATTCATTGCAGACCAAAAATTGGGAAAAACAATATCTTCGCATAGTAACGCCATCCGTCATGTTAGACGCTTGGTCTATAATAGATTCTGTCCATCGCTTGCGGAATTTGCTTATGCAAGTTCCTAACCTTAAGAAAAATTCTCCAGAACTGCGCATATTTTGTGATAAGACGAAGGGTATAGACGATATGCGTAATACTATCCAACATCTTAGAAACGAAGCAGAAGTCTTTTTGGAGAAGAATTTACCTGCAATGGGAATATTAACTTGGGTAGTATTACTAAAGCCGAATGATAAATCAGCAATTCTATATTCTTTAGTTGCAGGGACTACTTATCCTAAAGTGTTATATCAATTTGTCAATCCTCTTGGGAAAGTAATACAATCCCCTGTTGATCATATAACAATTATGCTTGGTAAACACACAGCGTGTTTAAGCGATGTAATCGAACAAGTGGAACAAGTTAAATTTTGGCTAGAGGAGAAGTTAGAAAGACAGTTAGATGCCGAGCCTGCTTTACTCATGCGTGCGGGATTAACATTTGGCAAAGATAACAGCGTTCAAACTCTGGCTGACTATAATGAGACTCTAGAACTTAAACCCTATGCCCTCGAAGCACTTAATAACCGTGGCAATATCTATTCAAAGGCGGGAGAACACGATAAAGCGTTGGTTGATTATAATAAGGCGCTAAAACTTAAGCCCTACTCCCCAGACATACTGAATAACCGCGGCATAATCTATTCAAAATTGGGCAACTACGATAAAGCATTGAATGACTATAATAAGGCTCTAAAACTTAAGCCTGATTTTCCTGAAGTACTTAATAACCGTGGCAGGACTTATTCAGGGTTAGGAAAAGACGATGAAGCTCTGGGTGACTATAATAAGGCTCTAGAGCTTAAGCCCGATTACCCCGACGCGCTTTATAACCGTGGCAATATTTATTCAAAGTTAGGCAAAGACGATGAAGCGCTGACTGACTATAATAAGGTCTTAGAACTTAAGCAAGACTACACCGACGCAATTAATAGTCGTGGTAATATTTATTTAAAGTTGGGAAAATATAACGAAGCCTTATCTGATTATAATGCAGCTCTGAAACTTGAACCAGACTTCCTAGCTGCACTTCATAACCGTGGACTGACCTATTCAAAGTTGGGGCAATATGATAAATCTTTGGCTGACTATAATAAGACCCTAGAACTTAAGCCCGATTATCCCGAAGCACTCAATGACCGTGGCAATATATATTCAAAGACGGCAGAATACGATAAAGCGTTGGTTGATTATAATAAGGCTATAAAACTTAAGCCCTACGACCCTGACATACTTAATAACCGCGGCATAATCTATTCAACCTTGGGCAAATACGATGAAGCCCTAGCTGACTACAATAAAGCTCTAGAGATAAGGCCAAAATTTCCAGAGTTATTATATAATATGTCCTGTCTTTTTTCACAGCAAGGGAAAGCTGATGATGCAATAAATCATTTAGAAAAGGCTATTAATCAAGACACGAAATTTAAAGAAACGGCTAAAACAGATAAGGACTTTGATAAAATAAGAGAAGACACACGCTTCAAGAAACTATTGGCATAATCGGGCACAGTTCTGCTAATGTCAGTGACGTGGGAGGACGTGGGGGACGCCCTTAAAATTCTAAGTTACTTTTCTGTATATGTAACTGAAAGGATATGCCATGAGACGTGTTGTGACGATTTTCCTTATTTTCGTTATAGCAATAACCGTTATCGGTTGTCACAAAGAGACCGACCAAGACAAGGTTAAAAAGGTCATTACTGACATCCAGACAGCGGGTGATGAGAAGGATGTCAAGAAGATCATGAGCAACATCTCGAAAACCTACAGCGATCCTCAAGGTTTCAACTACGAAGGTATCAAAGGGCTGCTGCTCGGCTATTTCTTTCGCTACCCGAAGATATCGGTCTATATCAACAGTCTCACAATATCCGTTGAGAACACATCGGCCAGGGCTGTATTTCAGGCCGTCCTGACCAGTGGAGAAAAGACCGGCTCCGTAACCGACGTTATCCCGCAGTCGCTCGGCGTTTGGGATTTCGACGTAACACTAAAAAAAGAATCGAGTGACTGGAAAGTCACCTCCGCCAAATGGGAACAAGCGGAAATAATGAAAACAGGTGAGTGATGAATGGGCTCAAACAAAGGCAAAAAAAGACCGCGACACATACTTTAAAGAGAAATTGAAGCTGTGAAAAGGAAAGGAGGTTGTTATGACAGAGACATTCAATAACATAGGCTGGTCTTTGATTTTTTCAATCACTGGAGCTGTAATCGGGATAATACTGTTGATCTTATCTACACTGGTCCTTCCGGCACTCATCAATCGCATGACACCAAACATCGACGAACAAAAGGAAATAGCCCGCGGTAATTCAGCGGTTGGGGAATACTTCGGCCGCGTTGTGGGCGCGGCTATCCTGGGAGTCAGCATTATCGTGGCCGCAGCGGTTTTGGGCGGGATTATTGCTGCTTTGTATTAATATATCAAGCCGTGGTCTTTGGATAACTTTGTTGGCTGCGTCGTCCTTTGACCGCAACTTGTCATAAAGAATCAAGGATCAGAGAATTTAATCAAGGTGCCGATAGAAGGTGGAAGGTGCTTATGAAAAAGATTTTAGGATTGGCCGGTTTGATTTTGATATTGATTTTCCCCGTTTCTTCCTGGGCTCGGGGCGGCGGCGGATGTCTGGAAGCTGGTACGCCCGTTCTGACTCCAAAAGGTTTGATCTCTATTGAAAAGCTTAACACCGGCGACCTGGTATGGAGTATTACCGGAGGAAAATTAAAGGAAGCCACGGTTCGGGCAGTTATAAGAGTGCAACCCGAAAAATACCTGGAAATTTCCGCCGAAGGAACCCGCCTGAGGATTACCACGGAACATCCGGTGATGACGGCCCCAGGAGAATATGTTCTGGCCGGTCAACTTGTTCCTGGCGATAAGGTTTTCCTGACCAGGAAAGATAGATTGACAGCCACGCCGATCCAATCCATTCATTATCTGCCGGCTACACGCCCTGCTTATAATCTGTTAGTCAGCCCGGGCGGAACATTTATTGCCGGGAATTTTGCCCTGCACAACAAAGGCTGTTTTTTACCGGATAGCCCGATCCTGATGGCTAACGGCCGGGAAAAAATGATCAGCGCCGTCAAGCCGGGTGATTTGCTTTGGGCCTTCAAGCCTGACGGCCACTTAGTCAAAACCAAAACCCGATCCATCATTAAGTACGAGGTGGATGAATATATCCTGATGAAAACCGATCGGGCCACTCTTCGGGTAACCCTGGATCATCCTTTCTATGTGGGCCAGGGGAAATTCAAGACGGTCGAGACCCTTAAAAAGGGCGATACCGTCTTTGCCTTTGACGGAAAATGGCTGGCGGGGCAGAAGATCCTCTCGATGGAGACAATTCATCAAAGGGTGCAGGTTTATAACCTTCAGACCGATTCACCCAATACCTTTTTTGCCCACGGCCTGGCTGTCCATAACAAGGGAGGCGGATGCTTTCCGGCCGGAACCGCTATCGCTACACCGCAAGGGGAAAAGGCCATTGAGCAACTGGCCGCCGGTGATGAAATTCTGGCTGTTGATGAGCAAGGGCGCACTGTTCAGACCCGGGTCAAAACCATCTTCATCAATAAAAGCCCTCTGGTGCAGGTTACAACCCCGGAAGGAAATTTTCTGGCAACCGGGGACCACCCGGTCAGTATAGGACATGGGAGATTCCGGCGGGTTGGTGATCTTCATGCCGGAGACCCAATCACCCGGTGGAAAAACGGACGCCTGATTGAAGAAAAGATCGGCGAACTCAATTACACAGCCGGCAAGAGCCTTGTATTCAATCTTGAAGTCAATGAACCTCATACTTTTATCGCCGGGGGCATCGTAGTTCATAACAAAGGCGGGGGAGGTTTTGGCCATTCCCATTCTTCTTCCCGCAGCGGGAGCGGAGGTGGAGATTCCGACACTTTTGATACTCTCATGACCATCGCTTTCATCGTTTTCGTAATCGGTTTATTAATTTTTCTGAACTCAAAAGCAAAGAAAAGCAAGGAAGAAAACCTGGATTTTGTCTATCCACGTAACCGCATCCTCCCCAAAGCGGAAAAAACCGACAAACTGCTGGCCTTCCTCAGTCAACAGGATCACGCCATGAACCAGGGAGACCTGCGTAAACTCGTTTCCTCCACCTTCATCAAATTGCAGGAATGCTGGAGCAAGCGGGAATACGGCTCCATGGGCACACTGTTAATGCCCAACCTTGTTGCCCAGCATACAGCCCAGCTCCAGGGACTGATGCGGAATCACGAGATCAACCAAATCGACGATCTTAAGATAGAACAGATCGATCTGGTGAATGTTCGCTATACCGAAAAGACCACTCAGAGGGAATTCACTGCCCTTATCACTGCCTCGGCCCGTGACTACTACTTAGACGACCGGACAGATAATTTCCTGCGAGGAGACCAGACACCGGCCCGTTTTCAGGAATTTTGGACGTTCCAAATGACGGACGGAGGCTGGCTGCTCCGGGAGATCGAGCAGGCAGGGGAATCGGATGTGCTGAAGGAAGATAACTTTGCCGAGATGCTGACAGATAATACCATTAAAGGAATCTACGGTGTAAAGGCCGCGTCGAAAGGCGAGGCAGGACCCTGGCTGGGAAAAGACGTGGAGCAAAAGGCGAACCGCATCGACCGAATGTTGAATTTTCTTTCCCAAACCGATAAGCTCTGGAATCGCAACCAGATGCTTGAACAAGCGCGCCGGATCTTTTTAGATGTTTACCTGGCCCGGGAATCGGGAGATCCCGCCGGGGTTCCGGTAGCGGAAATGTTCCCCGATGTTTCAGAAAACCTGAAAACCCAATTAGCCAAATGGAAGGAGACAGGTTACACCAGCGAATACCGCAATCTATGTGTTCGAAAGGTGGAACTCCTCCTGGTACGCAATTATACTGATAATGCCCGGGATGAATATACGGTTAGAATCAGCGCTCATGCCCAGCAGATCACCCGCAGTGGTGAGAAGATTATCAGCCAGGAAGCTTATGTAACACCCTTTGAGGAGTATTGGACATTTGGCCGTTTGGACAAACAATGGAAACTCAAAGAGATCCTGCCACCAGGCCAGGGGCAAAAAGCAATCGCTACGGAGAACATAGATGAGGATAGCACACCTGATCAACTGCAATGGTATTACAGTAAGCCCAGGGCCAATTAGTGGCAGGCCAATAGAGGTCAACGCTTTACTCTGGGCATTTAACACTTATGGTAATTATAATTGGGGACGGTTTAGTTAATTGAAATAGCCAGCCGAAAACTATTTTTTTTGAGACCACCCTATTTATCCCCGCCATTGTAGATAACTTGTTGACAACTTCTAAAATTAGTTTACAATAAAGTTGTCTACAAACACTTTGGACGGGTATATATGGATATAAAAAAAATAATCCTTAATATGATCAGTAAAAAAGGTCGGGTTAGGGCTGCCGATGTTGTAAGCAGAACTGAGCTCTCACGGGCATACGTGCATAGATTCTTGAAGAAACTGGCCGATGAAGGTTTGATCGTTCTGATCGGCAAGGCCAATCAAGCGCACTATGTTATTGCCTCTACTAAAGGCAAGCTCCCGGCAAAACCTTCAAGAGTTAGAAAAATTATCACCAACAGGGGGCTGGCCGAAGACAAGGTGCTTGGCCAAATCAAGGAAGAAAGCTCCATTTTTCAGGGGATGTCCGGCAATGTTTCTTCAATAATCGATTACGCTTTTACTGAAATGCTCAACAATGCTATTGAACATTCTTCATCGGAAAAAATTGACATGATCGTCACGAAAACCTCAATGGATATTCTCTTTACCATCGCAGATCAGGGCGTTGGTATTTTTAACAATATCAGGAAAAAGAAGCGGCTGGTTTCCACGATGGATGCTATCCAGGATCTGCTTAAAGGGAAAGAAACCACAGCGCCGGAGGGGCACAGCGGCGAGGGAATCTTCTTTACATCAAAAATAGCTGATCGCTTGATCATCAAGAGCTTTGAAAAAAAGATCGTTTTCGATAATATCGGTCAGGATATTTACATAAAGGATATTCAATCCTCCAGGGGCACGAAGGTTGATTTTGTGCTGGGCTTGAAATCAAAAAAGACGCTATCCGATTTGTTTAATCAATACACTGATGAGTCTTTTCAGTTTAGTAAAACCGGCGTGAAGGTGAAGTTGTATCATCAGAATATTGACTATGTATCCCGATCACAGGCCCGTAGAATTCTGGCGGGTTTGGAGAAATTCAAGACCATCGAGCTTGACTTCAAAGACGTGGAAACCGTAGGCCAGGCCTTTGCCGACGAAATCTTCCGAGTTTGGCGCAGCGCACATAAAGACATCAAGGTGGCAGTGCTAAATGCTAATGAAAACATCATGCTCATGATCAGGCGCGCCAAAATGTAGTTGACAACTTGTAGACAACTTTCAAAATCTAATTTCGTGAAAGTTGTCTACAACTAATTAAAAAGGAAATTTTAGTTTTTATTGTAACCCTTTTGAGGATGCACTTCCGGTCAAAGAATAATGGGGACAACGGTTGTATTTAATTGAGATATAATATAATTAGGGTCAGCGCCCTATTTATATAAACCAAATAAACAGGAGGAAATTATGAAAAAAATATTACTTTCATTGTTGTTGACGGTTGCTTTTGCTGTGCCCGCTTTTTCGCAGATGAAGGATATGCCCATGAAGGGTCATGAGGGAGGGCATGGACAAATGATGGAAATGTGCAATATGGACATGATGGGCGGCGATATGATGTGCATGGAACAAGCAAATAAGATGGGGCTTACCGATGACCAGATGACGAAGATAAAACCGTTGCATAGGGAAATGCAAAAAAAACAGATCCGATTCAAAGCTGATCTGAAGATTGCCGAGATCGAACTTATGGAAATCATGGAAGTGAAAGATTTTGATCTTGATAAGGCCACCTCTGCGGTTAAAAAAATTGAAGATATGAAAACCGCCCAGCATTTGGAAATGTTAAAAACCATGAAAGAAATGCGGGCTATTTTGACGGACGAACAGTTTAAGAAAATGCATAAGATGGGCATGATGAAGATGGGCGAGAAAAAACACGGAAAGATGATGGATAAACCAAGTCCGAAAAAAACAAGCCCTGATAAACCAGCGGATGATATGAAGGATATGAAACACTAGGAGTAATCCGGGACGTGGGGGACGCCCTTAAAATTCTAAGTTTCTGTTAATACCAACGCATTAGATTGAGTAATTAGGGATAACGCCCTATTTTAAAAATCTGGTTTTAATGCGAAAATCGAACGACGGTCGTTTGACGAGGCTAAAAATTTAATGATGCTGAAAGGTATCCCGAAAACATGACGGAGGTAATCAATTGTAACGAAAATCTGCTTTTATTATTACTCTTATCCTTCTTGCTGTTATTCTTGTTATTTTGGCGCTCACTAAGAAGCGTACAGGCATCAGCCGTTTCTTTGCCAAAGACCAGGAATATCCAGAACTAAATATTCCCATACTACAAATTCTCTGGATGGTTGCTTTGCCTATTTGAAAGAATTAATAAGAGTGCATCGTGGAATTAATAAAACGCTCAAAAGAAAATTTATTCATGAAATATTGAGAAAAAGAGACCCCGTTTTTGCGCTTTAAGCCAAAAATGAAAAGACATGTTCAGGGAATACAAGTTCAGAAACGGCATAAAAAATTAAGCGCCCTCCTATTCACTTTATCTTTTTCTGCCCGCGGGGAAAACGTATACGGCAACCTCACCTTTTGTGCACCCGATGATTGACGCAACATCAGGTATGCGCCTGTTGCAAAGAGGTGGCCCAGGAACCGCTGGTGGGGGTCCAGCGTCACCATTTGCCGCAGCGGCCGCCTGTGCGGCCCACCACCTCGCCAGTGTCGATGATTTCAATGATTTCGCAGTTGTCGGGGCAGTCTTCGCAGACAATGCCCCGGGTGTGAATGTGGCGGGTCCAGATGGAGGTGCCGCGAAAACGGCTTTTGGCTACTTTCGCCTCCATAGCCAGCAGAGCGGCCCCGTAGGCTCCCATCACCATATGGTGTTTGGGAACAATCACCTTGCATCGCAGGATATCTTCAAATGCCCGCACAATCCCAAAGTTGGCACTGACGCCGCCCTGAAGCAGCACGGGTGAGTGGAGCGGCTTGCCCCTGGCCACGTTGCCGATGAAGTTCCTTGCCAGGGCGTGGCACAGCCCCATGAGAATGTCTTCTTGGGCATGACCCATCTGCTGCTTGTTGATCATGTCGGATTCGGCGAACACTGTGCAGCGGCCGGCGATGGCCGTGGGATGGGTCGAGCGGATGCTCCGCCGGCACAACTCCTCGATAGAGATGTCCAGCCGACGGGCCTGGGAATCGAGAAAACTACCGGTGCCGGCGGCACAGACGAGGTTCATGGCAAAGTCCACCACTATGCCGTCTTCGATGATGGTCACCTTGGAATCCTGCCCGCCGATTTCTATGATCGTACGCACATCGGGGTGCAGCTCAATGGCCGCCCGGGCGTGGGCCGAGATTTCATTCTTCACCACATCCGCACCCATCATCGCGCCGATGAGATCCCGTCCAGAACCGGTGGTGCAGAGCGCACTGATTTCCATTTTTTTGTCTTGCATCAACCCGGCAAGCTCTTTCATGCACGCCTTCACTGAATCGATGGGGTTGCCGCTGACGCGCACGTAAGATGCAAAAAGGACATTCCGGTTTTCGTCCAGAAGCACGACATTTGTACTGATGGAGCCCACATCGATGCCAAGGTAACCGCGGTGCATCAGGTCCTCCTCGGTCTGTTGACCCGGCCCACGAACCTTTGGCGGCGGCTCCACAGGATGTCCAGGAATGCTTCCACCCTAGTGACCACGCCCAAAGCGCTTGTGTGTTCATCGAAGGAAAGTTGCAGGACGGGAATGTCCATATCTTCGCTGACTCTTCGC